>Ga0056115_1001217_pt1 | contig 11996 bp, 10 predicted proteins | sample WorMetOlspDAHAB1_FD_77007 | JGI IMG/M metagenome (GOLD analysis project Ga0056115, IMG submission 77007) | Marine gutless worms symbiont microbial communities from Max Planck institute for Marine Microbiology, Germany - Olavius sp. DAHAB.1 ... | reverse complement strand
TCTTAAGTTGGTATAAAAACAAAAAAGGTTTATTAAATTTTACCGTTTTAAAAAGCCGACAATCTGGGTGGGGGGGGGGGGGCACGTGCCTCAAGTGCCCAATGGCATGACGCCTCTGTCCTGGAGTGTAACACACAAGTGACCTAAAACCAGTGACATAAACGCAACAGCAAAATCAAACCCACAAAAAAACAAAAGCAACACACAAACTAATCTACAACGATGTAAGATAACACTTCAATATATAACTTTAATAATAAACAGCATGATTTAGATTGATTGGGGTTTAATTGCACTTTCAGCACAATAAGTCTATATCATGCCTTAAGAAATAATAGTTTAGTTAAAAGGTCTATTATTTTTCAGTGATTAGCAGTGAGATAGTTAATAATAAACAGCATGAGTCTAAAACTAACTCTGACAAATAATAGACTGGCAACAGTATGTCACTTATTAGCGTTCACTGATTTAGGGTAGAGTCATTATACATTATATATCATTTATACAGATGGCAGTGGGTGAATGTTTGGTCTATGGAAGCCTATATACAATGTGTCCCAAAATTAGCAAGATTCTTATTTCACACTGATGTAATTCTGGCATTATCTCCAAACTGAAAATTTTTTTACTTAACCCATGATATGGCAAAAAGATTGCCTGATTCGCATGTTCTTGTTTTACACCACACCTAACGACGCTGTCAGTGATGACGTGATCCTGACGTCACTTGTTTTCTGTTTTGATTAGAATGGTTTTTAGTGCAGAAGATATTGTTGTTTTTTAATTTTGAAAACACCGACAAGTATGACGCAAAACGACTGGTTTTGTAACTTATAAGTAAAAAGTGGTCAATAACTGCAGGCAAACAGACTATGGAAAAAGACTGATGCATCTGGATAAATTAATGACAGCCACTACAAGGCTCCTAGGACACTATCTATCAGCAGCTGAAAAATGTTGATGATGTTGCTGCATTGGTGTCATGTTACGATAAGCCACAAACTCATTGTACACAATGGCAAACGTCTGGAAATGTTTACTTTTAAATGCATGTCATCTTGTTTAAACAATTTAGACTGTATTTTGCGTACTGGTAAAGTTAAGTGACCTTTATATTCTGTATAACTTTACTGACGATTTTTCAAAGTATAGTCAGAAAATGGTGATGTGGACAGGAATGCATAACATTGAATTGTTTCCAATAAATTTCTGTCCAATTTGCCATAATTTCATGACACTTATGTTTAACCACTAACCATCTGGTTAACCTGCTGGTTGAGTTGCTTGCCTGTTGTAACGCATTATTTTGTTAAGTGGGAGGTTAACCAAATGGTTAGTGGTCACTGTCTTCTACATTTATTTCAGAAAAACCAAGAAGTCTGCATTAATATGCGTTTGCAACCATCTGAACTATCACTAAGATTTTTCTGTAGACACTGTTATTAATACTCAAATTTCCATGAAAAAAGACCACATCAGTAGCAAGTAGCACCCAATCAAAACAATGTTTCACAACGATTATTCAAGGGGTCTTGCTAATTTTGGAACATGGAGTACAGGTCAATACTCAAACGTTAGGTTTGCAACTTGGCTGGCACTGACCAACTTTCATTCAAATGACCTGAAAAACTCTTGCATATGGTCTGCTGTAGATGATAGCACTATAAATATTGTCCTGTATATTACTGTTATTATTACTGAAATCTCATAAGTTAACCACTCTTGCTAGTTAACTGTTGATAACAGCACATTAAGTTCAGGTTTACAAGACATCAGATGCATTCTTTGTGCATAAAACATAACAGTATTAATGCAGTCAATTAAGAGTGGATGCGCCATTCAAATTTTAACAAGAAATGTTCGAACAGTTCACACTGCACTCCACGAAAGATAGAAGCAGAGCTTCACTAGAAGGTCGTACAAAACAAACATCAGAATCAACACAGGGTTTAACAAACAACTGACCAACAGCTAATGACAAACAACTGACACTCGATGAAAAAACAACAACGAACAGCTATACACTAAGGACTATTTTCCATCAATGTTTTTCAAAACAGACACTGCCATTAGACACAACATTCAAGCTGGTCATACCAAACCGCTCGGAGTCGATGTCACGTGATGACTCAGTGTATGGCTGCAGCTCGTCACCATGGTAACCAGTGTTCAGCCACTTGTCTCTCATAGCAGCCTGCATGCAACACATATTCAACAGCTGCTGTTCATCAGAATTCACAGTGTGCCTAAAAATGTTGCTGCCTTTGACTTTCACTCGTGTGTAATTGGCGTAATGTTTGATATTCTGTGTAGCATACTAACATTATGTTTACTTGGAGATCACTGGTGGTTAACTTATTACGAATTAATCATCATCCTAGAGCATCTTTCATAGTACAGTAGCCACTGTGCTGTAGCTCAACAAATCACATCATCAGTAACTCGCAATACAAGTTTGACAACAAAGAGTCCAATGCATGCAATATTCTGCCAAGCAGTTTAATCTCAGAATAACCTACAGCTGATAATATTGGTTCATTGATTCAGCTGTTATCACACACAATAAATACTTTGCAACAATACACATATGTCATAAGTAGAAAAATATAAATCACTATTCCAGAAACTTAAGAAGAACAATCTCTAACACACTGTTAAAATTACCTCAAGAGTTATTCTCTTTGACGGATTTAATACCAGAAACTTCTTTATCAACCTCTGGAGGTCTGACGGAACGTAAAATGGAACGCTGTATTTGCCTTTCAAAACACGTTCTTTCAACTCCTGTCAAGTTCACATCAGCATGCACAGACAACAGTCTCTTTCACACTTAAATGATACGCAATACTGGTATTTGTTAGTCACTTAAAGATCACTCAGTTCATTTTTCATAATAATATGGTCATTCTATGCTTAAGTGATTTTTGGACATTCTACTGCAATGTGTGTTCACTTGTATAAAGAATAAACAGCTGCTCATTTTAAGTGCAACTGAGCATTGAAGTCAACAACGTGATTTTGCTGCATGTATTACGAATATGCCCAAAAAATCTCACTGTTAACAGAAAACGCCATACGTTTCAAAAACTTTTCGCTATTTTCTACGCAACAATTAAGCAGTCAATAAGGCATATTTTTCTTCACAGAAACTGAATTCGTATATTCATGCAATGACTAACTTCACAATTATGCAACAACGTTTGTTATACCTTAAGATTGTGGCCGTCAAAAGGCAGTGATCCAGTGATGAGAGTAAAGAGAATCACACCAAGGCTCCAGGCATCAACTTCTGGACCAGTATACTTCTTTCCTGTGAATAAAGCATACAACACACAAATGCTCCTGCGGAGATGCAATTTGGGAAAATGGATGCACCAGAAGCCAAACTGACAGATGACCAGTGACATCTGTCAAGTGACATACATCTTCATTTTGAAGAAGGCAACATGCAACAGAACACTCCACAGTTGTTGCACGTCGGTAAAGCACGATCTCGTGGTGCACGTGATGCGAGTGCAGTCTGACGTCAGAGTCACTGAGATCACCAACACTGAACACAGACTGCATGTACATGCTGCTACTCTACCATGTACTGATGAAGTTGAGATCTGGTGCTGGCATTTAGATCGAGCGCCAGACGACCTTGGATGCCTTGGACTGGTTCAGCTGCAGCCAGCTGGACCACCATTACACTTCAATGTTGCAGGTGATAGTCCTGTCCCCTAAGCCACCAACATTGCTGGGTTGGCTAAAGCCATACATTTGGTTGTTGTCTGTGTACTAGTAATGCCACATCTGACTCTAAACAGCTGAGAAGTGCAATATGTTTAGCATTGAGACCTTAGATAATTAAGACTTAACAAATGAACTACCCTGGAACAGCTCAGGCGCAGCATATGGTGGACTGCCACAGAAAGTGTTCAACTTTCCACCATCTGTGAACTCATTACTGAAACCAAAGTCTGCAAGTTTGATATTCTTATTGCGATCCATCAGCAGATTTTCAGCCTGCAAACACACAGAACATTACATGTTACACCACGAACTAAAAAACTAAGCAAAAACATAACATGGGACTGATTGATTGTTAACAACATATGTTCAGCTGCTGCAGCATGGCTGATGCAATATTTGGCTCTACACTGTGATTCAAGAAAAATGCATTTGGAAATTTGGATATAACTCTGTCACATGTTGTTGCTTTAACTTGGGAAAACAAAACTCCAAAAATTGACACAATTCACAAAGATAGAGACGCAATACAACTCGTCTACTCAAACTGGTCAACACAGTGAACACTGACGCTGCTAGACGATGTGACGTATCGTGTGGTCGACTGCATTAATGTGGAAGATGTTTTGCACCACAGATAACTGGAGGAATGAAGCAGCTTCTGCTGGATGTACATTTGGCATGGCATGAAACAGTGTTGTTGATCGTGTACGAATATGGCTTATGACTCCGAGCATTATGGCTTAAGGGGGGATACTTTTAGCTTTAAGTATGAAACTTAACAGCATGTTCAAATTGAACCTGTAGTGTATATATATATATGTTTACAATTTTTGATTTGACGAGAGTTCTATCATATTTAATGTGATTTGAGTCAAAAAATTTAAATTTTGTTTTCACAAGATAAACAAGCTGCACACCGAAGGTGTGGCTGAAAATTGCTGCATAAAATTATGTTACTATCCATTTATAATGGTGAAAAAAGCTGGCAAATCAGTTAACATTTGACAGAGTTATTGCCAAATTCCCGAGTCCCGTATTTTTTGAGACACAGTGTATAATGACAAACATTTAACAAGATTTGACGCAAAGTAAAACAGAAAAAAAAACGGAAGCCTTTGGCATCTGTTACCGACTGCCACTTTGTTTCAATGGGCAATATCATACTGTACTGTAGCACTACAACCTGCACACAGTGTGTATGTACATGCTATGCACCAGTGCACCACCACAATGCATTTCCATGGTGGTCAGGGAGGAAGGGCAGAAGACACAAAAAAGGTTACAAATCTGCCTACAATCAGCACCAATGTGCTGTAGGAAACTATCACAGTCTAAAGGTTTTCCATAATATCATTCAAATATAATCACAGTTCCCTGCACACCTACGGAAGCACTGGTAAGGCAAATGTCAAGGTTGGTTGCTTCAAGTTTAATGCATTTATCAGCACATTTACACTCACCAGAAATGTTACCATAAATACAATAAAGAAAAATGACAAACCTTCAGATCTCGATGAACGATGTGTTTTGAATGACAGTAGTGTACAGCAGATATTATCTTGCACACAAAACAACGATTACACATTGCAATAAAAATTCGTTGTGCATGTGTCATATCAAGCGACCCATGCACTAAAACATGCTCACAAGACAGTGAATGCTCAATGTACACTTTATCAGACCACATCCACTTAGCATCCACTGAGCTGATGACGATTAGAAAAAATTAAGCTAGAATACATGTCAGCTCGACAGATTTTGACTGGGGTTTAATGGCACTTTCAACACAAATAGGCTAGATGTGCCTTTGAAAAGTTATGTTGCAGTTATAAAAAGTTAAATCTGTACGAAAGTTGACAATGTTACATGTTGGGAATACACAAAATAAAACCATTACACTGCAACCCTCGTTATAACCCTCGTCGTTAGAGAGCTCATTCGGTTATGACGGTCATAGAACGTTGGATCCCGTTAAACAATGATGGTGTTACTCTTCAATCATCTAACATCTTATTAATCTTACGAGTTTTATGCCATTGCAAGCGTTACACTACGTTTCATTAATTGATGAGTTTTCTCGAGTTATAACGCCATTGCTTAAACTGGTTTTATTTATGATTGTCCCACGGGATCTACCAGTCCATTATTATGCGTTTTATGCCATTCAGAAGGTGCATTTCATTATAACGCTTATTTCGTTCAGCTCCCAGAATGAGCGTTATAACGAGGTTGCAGTGTACAATAAATAACTCTTCAATCTGGTCTTTGTAAGGGAAACCCTTCGACACAAAAGATATCACGAGAGTAGTAGCCTTCCCAGCCAATCACTTGGCTTGATAGCCAGGTTACTTAGCAGCTAGCGATTTTACCAAATTATTACCAGTAGTCCTGATATCAGGACCCACAGCTATGCAGAACTTGCCGTTTCTTCATCAGGTGACCAAAACCATCGCCAGTACTTACTGTGCCTACCTACATCGTGATGGCTAGCTTGAATTGACCTAGATGTGATACAGGATTGGGGCGCGATGGCTCAACAAATAAAAATGTAATGATTTGTTCCTGAATTCATTACCAGCAGAGCTTGTCCGGCAAACAAAATGAACTTTATTTTATTTACAAGCAACGTCCGCAAATTGTGGCTACACAGAGCTGGCAGGCAGAGAACTGTATGCCAAATTTGTCAAGCAGACTTATGTTTACACCAACTTGGCAGACAAACAAGTTAGTGAAATGTGCAATAATTCAAGCGACACTATAATTAGCAATGTATGTGTAATGCATGTGTGTGTGTTTGTAAATGACATTTAACACAAACAGTTAGAGGTATGTGATGCTATATGCCGATATGTTAGCAACGAAACGATACCTGTCTGAATTTGGCCCTCACATCACTCTCTTTCATCCGTCCATTTGTTATCAGGTAGTCGAATATTTCACCTGAAAAAACATTCAAAACTCAAAAGCATGAATGCCGTATTCCATTTGTCCAAACCGCTGTTGGTTTCAATCCTAAAAAGTTTAGGTTTGGTTGCACAAATGTTGTGAGCAGTTTGGTTTTGGTGCGGTTATCTTGGCAACAAGCGTTAACGAAATTTCTGTTCCTGCTATATATATCGGCAAATACAGATGTTTTAACAATTACGCAAATCAAAATTCATTGGTGTAGCGATTTTCTCGTATAGTCACATGAAAGAAAATAAAACACGAAGTTGCCAGATAGAAATATTACTCGGGAGCCATACGATAACACAATATTAACAACAAAATTATACAAACCAGTATACGTTTGACAAATGCAATATGTTGTAAGACATTTAAACTCCCACTTCACACTGCTACCTGCTATAATTAACTCTTCAAATCAACAATGTTCTAGTCAATATGATACTGCTTACAAACACCAAAGTTATTTCAGTGTCATCTTGATTATTCACTGAAAAATTACAAAAACTCTCAGTACCATGCTGAGATGTGCTTATCATTCTGTCTAAGGAAATCTCAACCAGCTCGACTCCAATGCATATTTCACTCACATCATGTGGTTGCTTCTGTGTCCTTTTATTTCTACACTGGATAAAATTATTCAGTGTTTGAAAGCTAAGACATCAGCTTGCAGTCCTTACACCAGCTCCTCACCCTCTGCAGCCCTCTTCAGACTACTTTTTTCTCACAAAAAAAGCACTCCTTCCAACATGATCAAAGCCACCGCCATGTTTGTTAGTTGCAGTACACTCAGGTAGCCATAACTCTTGTCAACACTGTTTTGTACAGTAAAAAATGTACAGCATACCAAATTGTGTCAAGACTAAGATCACTTTCAACCTAAGTAATAAGGTTATTATTATGATTATGAATATGGTTATGACTGCCTGCAAATATGAACCACAAGCTGTTAGCCACATTATCCATGTGCCACTTGAGATTACTTCTGTGCAACAACATGAGCTCTGAGTTACACATTAACGTTGTAAAGCATTTAAAAGTGCAACACTTCAATGCACATTGATCATTAAGCAGACTAATTGCACACACAGCCTCAGTCACACCAGTTGAGTCCTCATAGATATATCAAGCCAAGTGCTTACCTCCACTAGCATACTCCAGCACAAGATACAACGTCTTCTGTGTCTCAATCACCTCAAACAGTTTCACTGAAACATATACAATAACTGCTATAATAACTTTCTCTACTCTAACAGAAATATTGCTACATTCTCAGGACAGACTCTGCCAGATTTAGCTATAGGAAGCAATAGCTCAACTGGTCAGAACTTGTTTCAGATGTCCTTCACTATACACAATCTGACAAAGTGACTCAAGTACATTTATAAGAAGACAAACAAGAGAGATGACTAGTATGGCAGATCTAAAACTAAGTATAAGTAAGACATGAATAATCCTCAGACCAACAGTATTTGGATGACTTACACTGGCAATGTCGTCGTCCCAAAAGCCATACAATACAGCCTAGATTAACAATGTGTCACTGTAACTTCTACTGTTAAATCAAACTACTTTCCATCTGCAACAATCACGCCTAAGTTCCTGCATAACTAGTGGATGAACATTGTTGATTTACAAAATGTCCGATTACCATGTGGTTTAACTTCAACTTAGCTTTTTACGCGATCCTGCTAAGTGCTACAGATGTGATATATTACTACTTCCTGCTCGTGTCTGCCATGTCAAAAATGCGCATATATGGTCAACAACACTACTGTACTCATCTGTGACGAATAACATTCAAAGCTATTACATTTGTCAATGTTAAGTGGGTGTATCATAGTCATTCAAATCTGCAGCAGTAAAATCCGTTTTTTTTTCAGACTCACAAGACATCACATCCATAGTGAAATACGGAAGCAGATATAATGATATCGTCACTTGTCTCTGAAGCCTGTTATACAGTAACAATGTCACTAAAAACAACTATCGCACTCCGCAGGTAACTACGCAAAACCCTTGGGGAAAATCCCCGGTGTGAAGGTTAACGCGAGTTTCAAAGTGTACGATGGTGCACACTACATCATTTCTAGCAACTTACTGGCAACATTTGCAGTGTTTCTGTTAACTAGTAGACACCAAATCTTTAAAATGGGAAAAGGTAAGATTCAGTGACATATCGAACTACATTTGCACATAGTGCCTTCAGTGGCACTGTCGTCTGTTCAGCCTAGGTGGCAGCAGGCCAAGCCCACACACACAGACTTTGACCTGTGCTGCAATACAGCCGCATGTAGCACTAGTCTGTCATTTGAATGGTCTCTACCTCCGTAATCCGTGTAAATACATTTAACATTTCACATACAAAGAACATAACCTTACAAAATTATCCTAAATTTTATCACATGCAACACTGATTTTTCTGGAGTGCCCTGTAGGTGCTGCATACCACACGATGGTAAACTACAAAAGCAAATAGACAAACTTTTGCCAAACAGCTTATCTTACTGGTTAAAAAATCTATCTTGCTAACAACATTAATTTTTTAAAGAAAGCAATGACAAATGTACCAATATTCGGATGCTCCAGACATTTCATCATTCGAACTTCTCGGCACATCTGATCATTATCAAACACAGTGATTATTGAAAACAAAAACACATATTTAGAATCACAAAGGCACAGTGCCTCATAATCTTAACTAATACTAATTAATTGGAATATATTACCATGCAATGATCATCATACCATTACAACTAATAATACTGAGTAATAACAAAGCAATAACAAGATAGCTGTGAAGATTAGGCACAAGTCTTTATGAACCACTGGCTTACAACTGCATCAACAGTTTTCTGGATGCATCATATCTCCATGAAAGTTGGCGCAAACAAACTTGCGACTAAGTAATTAGGGACTATCCCAATCAACAGCTACACATAGAGGGTATCATAGAAATTCATGCACTACTGTCCTTTTTCAATCCAACCTCTAGACTAATTACAAGCTAGGATACCTAAAATTTTCGGATACCCAAATTACTGCTAATAAATCTGGCGTTTATGCACTGAAAGGCTGAGAATGGAAGTATTATTTGGGATTTGTCTTGGAATGTCGATATTTAGACCAAATCCACTCTTGCTGCTAAGTTCTCTTAAGATCTGTACACCCCGAGGGGTACAAGTCTCAAATTCAGCCTCTGAGCAACCGTAACGCAGTGTGGCCTGCTGGTACTGAAACAATAATGATACAGCAGCTACAGTGTGTCTCTTGTGTCAATCGCCGACGACTTTGCAATATGCAAAGGATGTTTGACATGTTACAACTGGCATATAACAAAGTAACAAACTAAGGAATTCCACATCAAACAAGCTTGTTAAGTTTCTTTTTAAAAATGCACATACCTTATGTAAGCTTGTCTGACTCATTTTCGATTTATCAATAATCTTTATTGCAACCTAGCAAAAACCACATAGGCTACCTAAAAACTGTAACTTTAATAAAAGCAATAGTGACGCGATCTGTCAAAATCAGGCTTGTCGCCGAAATTCGAAAACGAGGTTTTTATTTCATCTTAAAATGACACCAAAATCATGTCTATATCTTTAATATTGACAAAATTATTATCGTTTAAAGTTGTGAAATTATCGGAAGCGGAAATTGCAAAAATGCCGAGAAACGCGATTCAAAGTTAAGTCACATATTCTCCTTAGCAACGCCTATATTACTGAAAGTCAACACAGCGTGTTATATACCATTGTAAACAGCATTATTTGCCCTTTCGTATGATGCATTATATGCCTGAATCAACCAACATATAACGGAACCACAGACTTTTAAACATACCAACAAAAAGGGAAGAATCGGACATTTACATCTATGTAACAATGTTTAATATTGTAATCACTTATTACACGTCTCTACAAACTGCAGATATGTCCGCTGTATACCACGTTTGATAACATAACATTTTAAAACACTTACAGTAAAAGCAGAAGGTTTTTTAAGATTATCAGAATATCGAAAAAATATATAATATGACTAGGTTATAATAACGAACGCAATACCAGCAAGTCCTGCTATTATATTATCCAAAACGGACATTTACACCTATCTAACTATGTTTAATATTGTAATCACTTATTAAACATCTGTGCAAACTGCATATATTTACCCTGTATACCACATTTGATAACATCACATTTTTCAAACACTTACAGTGAACGCAGAACTTTTTACGATTATCAGAATACGTAAAATTAAAAAAAAATATGACTAGGTGATAACCTATATAACGAACGCAATACCAGCAAGTGTTGCTATTATTTACTATCCTTCGCACATTACACAGCATGCAGTAATTCAGTGCGCCTACGTCCTCTTCTCTGACCCATGGTTTGTCCACGACCTATATCACTATCCACCTTTGGATCATCGGCAACATTCCGCTTTGCTCCTCGGCCTCTTTCCCGACTCTGATGACCACGAACAGGTTTAGTCCTTGTAGCAGAACGATCACGTCCATGACCACAACCACTGCCCTCTTGACCACCTGTCGGTGATGCTGCTGCTGCTGCATACGTCAATGCCGGTGCTGCCGTATCTGCGTCACGTGCCGTCGTAGGCTTTGGTTCAGCAGAACGGGGCCACAAGACGTCCTTAGCATCTTCTGGACAAGTCGCGAATGTTGTCACAAAGATACCACTGGCGATGCAGTAACAGTCCTGGAGACGGACAAGCTGCTGGCAAGTTCTGAGGAACCTAATGTCAATACACACAGCTTGTGAAATTTAATGTTCAACGCAAAACTGAAGTGAAAATAAACTAGGTTTGCAAAATTCTTGTTACTTGTTTTACAAAAAAAACTTACAGTGCATAACATTAGTGACTATCTACCAAGATTAAAAAAACAGACCTTACAGAGTGTTACTGAACAAAGTAAAAGCTGACAAAAAGTAACGAAACTATTGAAAAGACAATGACATTCACAGAAACCGGCTGAATGGGGATCATCAGCATCATGTGCAATTTCTCTTCACTCTGCCAAGTTTTCTGAAGTGGACTTGTCCGGGATGATCTGGGGAGAAGGAAAAATGATGGTAGTCCTTGATGCCAGGAAGTGCCTTGAAGAAAGGAGTGAGAAATATAGCTAATCGAGGAGACGTCTGCAGGGCCGTTCTGACTGAACATTCCTGTAAAAATACGCCGCTGCATATTACAGACACACTCATTGGTAAACTTACCTATACTCCTTCACTTTCTCCAGCTCAGTGTCTTGACTATCATTGACCACCAGTCCTTTGCTCGTTTCAACC
>Ga0056115_1001215_pt1 | contig 12005 bp, 8 predicted proteins | sample WorMetOlspDAHAB1_FD_77007 | JGI IMG/M metagenome (GOLD analysis project Ga0056115, IMG submission 77007) | Marine gutless worms symbiont microbial communities from Max Planck institute for Marine Microbiology, Germany - Olavius sp. DAHAB.1 ... | reverse complement strand
GATTAAATCACATAATTCATAATTGCAACAGACATGCATATACCTCCAGTCTCAAATTTACATAATTTGTTGCACACTTTTCGCTATATCTGTTTTTATTTATTTTGGACGTAAATAGACCTTAACTGATTTTATTCCTCGATTTAGCTTTTGCACGAGTGCATGTAAATAAAATTACATATGCGACAACAACATGAAGCAGTCTCGAGTGTGGCGAGATGAAACAAATTCTCGCTTACAATGAAAACAGACAACCAACAACATTGTAATGCTAATTGTGGTGCAGCTTTGCCAACTTTGTTCACTGGATATCCTAGCTGTCAATTGGTACGGTACTGGGAGCGGCTCAAAACACGATTTACATGCATGTGGCACGTGACTGAAGAATGCAAAGACGTGTGTATGTCAGTTAATTACGATTGGCGATCGGTTTGCCTCTTTTTCGCAACTGGAAGCTTAGTTAAGGTTAGGGTCAGGGTTCGGGTAGGGGGTAGAGCTACGGTTAAGGTCAGCCTAAGGGTATGCTAGCCAATCCTTTGCAAACTGCCGGCAGCCGATCCCTGTAAACATGGCTGCCAGTTGCCCGGAGGCAATACAGCACGAAAAAATGTTCACTTGATGCTGGCATGAGTTGACGAATGATGTCAAAGCATTATTCTCAGACACTGCACTCGAGATCCCAGCAGCGGCAACTGGAAATGCTCCACTGCCATTCTGCCAGCAGATAATAGGCTGAAAGATGGAACGTCAGAACAATTGGGAGACATTCACAACGCTAACCTCTAGCGTAACGGGCTCAATGTCGATGCCTCGTCGATGAATGAGTGATGGAAGCTCGCTACGAAATTCTCGCATGTCGACTATCACCTGTCATCAAAACACACGCGACAGCAACAACTGATAAGCTATGATATGATATGCTATGATGCTCACGCACTGCGCTCTTCACTCACTCACAGTTAATCACGGATTAAATGACAGGTTCGAAATTAGTCAAACTGTTGGCATACCCTTGTGTTGTATATGGCAACTTACGTACAAGTTATTTTTCATCAACAGACTGCAAAAAGTACACGTATGTAGTGTTCAAACTGTATTCGTAATAAAATTAAAGTGTCATGTTAACGTAGAAACTTATAGTACGATTTTCCACGTTGTTTCACAACAAAACACGAAAGAAATCGGAGCCAAACAAGTACGAACATTTTGCTGAACTGGTTTTTCGTAGCCGCCTTTTCGTGTACTGACTGCAGCTGTTGCGGGCGCAGCGGCATCTCTAGCGAGCCACGGGTCGCCGTCAGTTCTGCCTTCACGCTCTTCCGGCACCACCATCACCTGTCAATATCAATCAACCAATCAATCGATCAGTTCAATGTTGTTGTTGAAGTTGGCTGACGGTTTATGGCCGATCACTGGGCCATGAGTTGAGGCATGGGCCATAGAGCCTCTGGCCGGCACTAATTGTGCCACAGTTCTCTGCAACAGCACACTCAGCCATGCATGAATGAATATAAGAATCCACAAATCAATCAATCAACAGGGATTCTCATAGCATCTCTCTTAAGACACAGACCAAGGTGCTTAACAAGATGAGATATTAAACAAAGGAATTAAAATAATAATTACAATATGAACAAAAATATAAAACCATTAAAACTACTGAAACACAACAGAGTCTAATCTTCAGCAATGTCATAGGCTCAACAAAACAGCTTGGCCTCAAGATAACATCTAAAGATAACGGCAACATGAAAACGTCGCAGACAAACAAAAAGCAAACCACAAGAAACCATGAAAGAATTTCAACTCCTTACACTTAACAAATAAAACCCAATATATCACAATTATGACACGCATCGGTATTCCAATCGTACATTCTCTTGCACTGACCGCTTTCTGTCGTATCAAATACTCAAAAGCCTCTTTCTCGGCCCGCAACGTCGTCAAATATCGCTGCTCTTCCACAGAACCCTTGTACTGCAGAAAGTACACCCGAAGTGGACGGTCAGGATGTGAGGCCTTAAATATCTGCCAGCAGAACACACGCACACACATCATTATAATAAAAAGTTAAGCAGAAGTACAGTTAACGACTGTTTATAACTAATTAGTGGAATAATATATTCTGAACTGAAGTCACACCAATGGATGAAGTTTAAATGACAGAAATCTTATGAAGATTAAAAAACACACCATGGCATAGCAACTCAATATTTGCAAAAGTTCAGACAGTAACAGTTTACATCCAATTCAGCCATGTACTACATATGGTGACTGTGCCGTTTTCATGGCCTTTTGTTGGCCGAAAAGGTATGAATAAATTGCTATAGCGACTGTTTTTACATAGGTGAGCTTTTATTTACAAAATATGACAATTTTCTGACTCGTTTTCAAAACAAACTTTCACATAAAACTTCCCACTGTGACTCGTCATCTTCTGAATCGTGCAAATTGACCGGCTTGAAGTACTTGGTTAGTGTTGTCATTAGTGGTTTTCGATCAGCCATTTGGCTGGCAGTTAGCCTACACTATCAATGTGTTGAAACGCTAAACTCTGGCAACATTATAAAATGAGTTGGATTACTGGTCTACTCTTTACACTGTGTATTTTATTATATTATAATTATATATATTATTATACCAACAGTATCAACGTGCTCTGACTTTAATATTTCACCAAATCTATTTTATAATCATTAAATTATTTTCAGTAAAATTCTGAAATTTTAAAGTTTAATGTCATCACCTCAAGCTGCCGAACGAACGACATTTCCGTGTCGTAAAGAATGACGTAGGTTGGCATCAGCTTGTTAAGAGTGCGAACGAAACTGTTTGGGTCACTGGAATCGCGAATTGCATGAAGAACAAACATTGGCGACTTCAGCAGTCGACAGCCTTCCGGTGCATTTGCAGAAGCAGCTTTCGTATCATCTACCGACTAACATGTTTAAAAACGTCAAATGTGAGAAGTAAGCCTGTTTTTCCACAATAGGTGATCCCAACCACAGGTTTTAACCATACTTGCAAAACCGGAGGAGCTATACCATGCAATACATTGTTAAAACGAAGCCCGTTTTATGCCTATGATACACCCGATTCTTCCGAAAGTTCTAAGAATCCCATAGCCTCGAGAAATAACAACTGCTTATATCCACCTCTGCAATGACCTATATTATGTCGTGTGGGGCGTTAAACTCTAGTCACTCACTCACTCTGGAACGTAACAGGCTGCCAACCCTTCTATCATATCACAACAGATAGACAACTCCCGATATTTTGGCCACACAGCACGTAGTCCATCAGATGAATATTATTATCACAGAGAAGTGGTGGACTGGGCCATTCAAACAACCTAGCGACTGGAGACGAAACAGCCATACCTGGTTACGTTTGGTGAAAGATGACCAGAGGCCGTCAAATTTTTCAGCCTTTCATAAAAACTGCTTTCGTAAGAATTGGAGACCATTATAGACAGAGATCAGACTACACTGCTAGTGCATCTCGGTCTATGTGCAGCATACTACTGTACAATTCATAACATAATCGACAAGCAAGACCAACGAACATGTTCGGTGTCACTGTCGATCTGCAAATGCTTTGCACCAGTGACTCCAACCATCTGCGTCAGTGTTACTGACGACGTCTTCTGTGCAGTTGACTTTTTTCGTCCAGTGACCTTCCTTCTCGCTGCTTTTGATTTTGATGGTGCCGTTGAGCTGCTCCTGAGGCCAGTCCTAACCACAGACAGTGAATCTTTCGACTCAGTCTCCTTCCACACACAAATGACATATCAAACATCACTGTCGTTAACACCTGAGAATGTATTCGCCAAACAGAAGTTAAAAATACCAAATATGTGACTTACTGAAACAACACAACCGACAACAGATTAAACAGCTTCGACAAACAAGGGTCAAAATAATTTTTAATTGATTAATCTACCATATATTGCCAATGAATGTAATCTAAAAATTGTGATATTCATTCTCAAATACACTGATAATTTTAATGCAGAGAAGGTGGCAACAGTAAAGTGTGATGAGTTCATGCTATGAGCTTTGTCATCGTGAGGCATTATATATCCAGTAACCCTTGCTTCACATCTTTTCCAGGAAATGTTCAGTAATCCAATATCATAAATGTTCATAAATTCATATTCGTTCACTGTCATCTCATTTTTTTTGACCCGCAAAAAATGTAAAACAAGAAATTAATACACACCTGTGACTCCAAAGCGCCCTTGTTCGGTGCTACAAGTCGACCATAGAGTTTTGCCATTACGGCCTCGTTTCCATCAGAAATGTACTGAAAGCACACGTAACACAGTGACACAGTATTCAGTTCCTGGCCTTGGCTTCAAAAGTAGTAAGGGAGTTGTTTTATAAACGCTGAAGTCAAACACTTTGCCGCCTTTGGTAACATAATATCTGTTAACATTTCGTATTAAAACAGACATAGGTCAATATAAGTGCTAGATCAAATGGCCTTGTCATTACACATAGCAAAATTACCACAAATAAACATATGCTTCAGTGGTATCGAAAAGAATGTGACGAAACAACAGAATTATGACATTTATAAATTGCATTCATTGTACAAAGCACTTTTCTGCCACCAAACCAAACGAGATAATACGTACTGATAAAAAATTCAAGTTAAGCCTTTAATTACACTGTCAACCACACTAAATGCTACAAAATAGAAGTTAAAAATTGCAATATAGAAAAAATACAACTTACACAGACGCTAGTTTAAACACAGGAGCTATATCATGCAAAACACAGTTAACAGCTAGTTTAAAAGTAGTTAAAAAATTTAACAGGGTGATTGAGTGAGTAGAGTTTAACGTCCCTTCCGACACAATACAGGTCACTTTGGAGGCAGATACAGCGTGGGAGTTTTTTAATCTCCGATTCAGTAGTGGCTAAACATAACGACACATCAAAATCAACCTAGAAACAATCAACTACAAATGAACGTAGGCCTCACGTCGTGTATCTGAGAACATATTCGGTCGTCGCGTGCCACTATCAGAGTGCAACAAGCAGACGAAAACTTGTTTGCCGACAGCTGATCATTGTTGTCAACCTCAGTTTCAATTTCGCACAACACATCCTTCAGAGCAAGCAACTTGGGACACTCCTCAAACTGCAATTCTGCGCAAATCATTCAAACACCAGCACTTACCAGCGTCGCAATAAACAACTCAGCCACAAAGCCAGACAGCAATGCAAAAACATCTAAGCATATTTATCAAGTGATATGAATCATGCACTGAACATCTGCATACAGTTCTACAAAAACTCATTGCTGAAGTCTGGAGAGTGCTAAAACTGTACCATTAATGGCTCCAATCGAACTATTTTTTGGTTTACCTGAATAATCATAAGGCTCTCAATAAATTAACAGAAACTGTTGGGTGGCATAATAGGCCAAAGCTACACACAAAATAGGTAAACAAAAAAAACAAAAAATACACTCTTTTTCAGCCAATGTCCAGCACCATAAACAAACAAAGTTTCACTGAGGTAGTTGGCACTGTCATTTTATTTCCAATTCGATTCTTGTCCAGTTTTTAGTCCAGACACTGTACTACACCTGACAAAAACATTGAACACGGCATATTAAAGATATAAATAAAATTAAAAACAATGCAATATATTACCAAGTTTCAGACTCGAGTCAGCTGATGCCAAACTGGTTTTTGCCACCTTTGCCTTAGCTTCAGGTTTATAAAGTCTCTTCTTTGCACTCTACCAATCAATCAGCCAATAAAAACGAAACAAAAATTATTTAACAAACGAAATGTCGGCAATATACTCAAAACTGCAATAGAGCAACGATTGACTGATTTGGATTTAACAGCACTCCAGCAGAAATAGGCTAAATACTGTGCCTTCGAAAATAATGTTGCAGTTTAAACACTGAAGTTAATGTGAAACGAAAATGTCGATAATGGTAAGTGTTAGGAATATGCAAAATGATACAATTATAATAAATAACTCTTCAATCTGGTCTTTTTTAAGGGAAACCCTTAGATACAAAAGATATCACGAGAGTAAGTCTTCCCAGCCGATCTCCTGGCTAACACACTAAAAAACCAGAAACCATGAACATCGCCTCCTCCTCACCAAATTTTGTGAACAGCAGTCCAGGATTTGCCCCCTGTGAAGCAAAAAACCTCAAAATCGACCAGTAATAATCGTAGTATTGTACCATATTGTAATGTATGACAATGTATTCCAAATGTGCAATTACTGTAAACCAACAATCAACAAGCAACTCTGACCAGCAACAAGAAAGGTACCCTGTTGCGTGGGTGAGTGAGTAGTTGCTTAACGGCACATCAGCACTAGCCCGGTTGCGTGGATGAAAAGAGAAATAGTAATGTAAACGATGGCAATACTTACGACGAACAAGATTTCAGCAGCATCAGTAAACAACCAGCCCGAGTTAGAACCAAACACCTTTTCACTGCTCCTGAAAACAAACAAAAAGAACAATGAAGTCCATTCACAAAATGACAGAAGCGCCAATTCCAAACAATCATTTCACGTGTCATCATAATGACATGAACCACAGAATAATACGTAATCAGCGTGACTGATCGATTGGGGTTTAACGATACTTTCAGCGCAAATAAACTACAATGTGCTATTGATAAGTATGATGCAGGTAAAAAGTGAAATTAATGAGTACGTTGACAATGTTACGCGTTGGGAATACATACAATAAACCGTTACAATAAATGACTCTTCAATCGGGTCTTTGTAGGGGAAACCCTTCGACACAAAAGACATCAAGAGAGTATAGTCTTCCTAGCCAATCACTTGGCTAACGTACTAACAAACAAAACCAAACGACAAAGAAAAATACACAACTCAATAAACCTAAACAACCAAACACAATAAACAAAATAAACACAAACTAACCATGCTTTGGTCATACTCATAAGACCCTCAGTCACGAAATGAGGTGCCCCCCTTGGGGACATACATCAGCATGGCATTTTCACATAACAGTGCAAAGTTTGACAGAGACAGAATTCAACAACATGAAAATAACCAAAACTGATCGCAATGAAAGTATGCACATGAAAATGCATCAAAAACATTGACCGAACATCCAACCTGAGAGAGTTAACAAGATTGAAGAAACTGATGCAGTCATATTCAGTAAGACATCTGCAATAAAAGAGCCAACAACATCGAATGCATCACAACATTGCAACCAGGTATTCTCATTCTGTGTTCACACACTCTCATTAGACAAGACAGAATGTGTCCAAGCTAACAGTTCCATGTCACACAATGTTGTAATGGTTACATGGCTGCACTCCATACTAAGAAGTGGCCCACCCAACTTGCACACTGTGTCTTCATAAATGTGACTGACATTGCTCGGCAGCACACACAATTACCGTGTCATTTTGACAATGTTTAACACACAAAAAAAATTTTTTTTAGCTAAATTTCAAGATAACATGATCTTTATTAACCGAATTATGTGAAAATAAAACGACATTATATCTTGAAATCTTCATGTGCAACAATATGCTATTAAAGACGCCTTTGAAAAGACATGAAAAATAAATGCAACTTGTCAGAGTATGTCAATGGCATTTTAAGCAAACGTACAATGGCCACTGAACAACTCATCACCTTGCTTTTGTAACAAAGTGATATAAGTTTTTACTAAACAAAGGACACAGTGGTTGCAGTGGTGTAGTGGATAGCACATCTGAATGCAGTGCAAGAAATCCCCAGACTAAATGCGACTGCAGATATGTTCCGTGTTTTTCATGAAAACTACAGTATTGCGATATACAGTTTTGGACACAGGCTACACACTTACAGCAGTGAGCAGGTTGACTCAGCCTTCCACCCTATGCAGGACGATAATTGAGTATCAACCTTATTGCCGAGTAATAACACAAAAGGTGACTGGTGAATGTCTGGCCTACAACAGCCTACAGGCAGACTCAAATGTCAAGTTTGCATCCCTGCCTATGAGTTCGTGGCCACATGCATACAGTGACTCAAGTGAACTCTCAAAATGGCTTTGCCAGAGAAATTGGGACTATAAACATTGTAATGGTTATCATCATCATCATCATTATTAAGACTGTTATGCCGCTCTGTGGCTACAAAGGTTACTGACAGCAAAAGGTTCATCAGTTCGTGACCAACACATAACGCATGATTACAGTCACAGTCACAGCAGTCGTATCCATCACAGTACAACTGCACCACCAAGCAGCTGACAATAATTCTCACCGCAGCATTTCTCGCAGTGTTTTCAGGTCCGCAATAAGTTGCTTTGTTTTTGCACTGAGCTGATGCCAAACGGGATCAACAAGCAAATGTATCACTCGGTCAAAGTTCTTTGTCACGGCAGTCTCAACCTTTATATCATCTGTATCCAGCTACAAACAAAAAAAACGACCAGTACGTCTGACAAAAATATTTCTTGTAAATTTTAAGCACCACTACCTTATTGCAGATTTAACAGACAAATCAGCATATATACAATGGACAAAACATGCCAAAACAAACTTTCTAAGCCGGTGGTGCAGCTCAGTGGTTGAAACGTCGGTCTTTGGCCGGCGGACTTCCCCAGCCCCGCACCCGATCCATGGTTGACATGTGCCCACTTTGTGAAAAGTGTCCACTATGGGTAAGCCAACCAGGCCAACTCAGCCTTCCATCCCTTCGGGGTTGGTAAATGAGTAGTAATCGATGTATTTTACATGGATTATGAAGGTGGAGACCATCTAAACGGCAGACTATGGCTGCGTACAGCTGTATGGCAACACAGGTCAAAGTCCGTGTGTGTGGTATTGGCCTGATGCAGCCTAGGCTGAAAGGCGGCCATGCCTGGGATGACAGCACCGTTGAAGGCGATATCTGCAAATTGTGCACTAGCATCATCATTTATTACGCCATAAGGCAGCCAAAACATACAATATACGATACATGCAACAATAGATTCAGACAAAAATCATACAACTAGAAGAAAACAGTACGCTGATATAGAAGACAAAAAAAAATTTATTTACTGTAAGTGAATTGCACCCTCGCCTCTTACATTTCTAAATATTTCTGTATCGACGTTGACAATCAACAAAAAAACTGAAAATAAATGAATTATTAACAAAATTCCAGAATACAGCAGTTTGAAAAGCTAAGCAAATATGACCACTGAGAATAACAACAGTCAATAAAGTCACAAACATGTTGTTAAGTATATTTTAAAAATATATTACAGAAATTGCATGAAACGATACAAAAATGATGTGTCGTATGCAGACCAGGCGATTGCCGCGTTTCAGTTCTTTGATGCATGCATCGATGAGATCCAGCAAGGCGGTCTGGCAGGCACACATCGCCTCTGTCTGTTCCAACTGCAACTCCACAACGTCAATCTGAAAGACAACAGCAAGGACAGTTTCAAGGTCGGCAAGTTAACTCGTTGGCATTTAACAGACCTTTCAGCACAATTAGGCTAAAAGCAGACTTTGGTTAACAGGCTGATATCTCTCAGCTGTCCAATTTCATGGCAAAAATCTTTCACAGTGCTTCTGAAGTTACCTACTGGGGTATATACTTGGTTGCTAAAGCAAGCTTAAAAATGGACTTATACACTTAAATATTCGTCCTGTGGTGCAGCAAAAGCTAATGATTAATAAAGACATATTGCTTGCCTTGTTCATTGTATGGCTGTGAATCCTTACTTAATAATAAATTAGACAAGCGCGGACTATGTGTAATGTGACACAATGTGTTTAGATACATTTTTTATAGCTGCTAAAGAGAAAGTGTAAAACTGCTACAATATATTTGTCACTCTCTGCTGCTTTTGGATCTGGTTATTGCAATGAAATATTATCAACATCATCAATAATACTTTAAGTGTTGTATGAATACTGAGGTCACTAGGTAATATGTCACAAAAAATAACATAATATGACAACACAATGTGCATCACAAACCTTATGTCTGTCAAGCAGTGCTACCACAGAAGCCTGAAAACGCGGCCACAGGTAGAGTTTTCGTACAAAAAGACTCTTCATAACTCGTTCAACTCGGCAGAAACCAGATGAAAACGCGACTGGGTTGTCGGAGAACGCTTTCACGAACCCCGTCTACGCGCCACAAAACCAACAAGCCAGTTTCGACGTGCGCGTTTCACAACCAATCGTCAATAATGGCCACGGAGACAACTCCACGGGCATTTACGCAGCTAGTTGCTCTTGCTGTTGCCACACCAGTACATTTCAAACCACTAAAAGAAACGGAGAACTGCCGAAGAAATCACAATGAAAATTACTTCCACTTTGGTGTGAAAATTTATGCGCGTCTTTCACATCAAATCATACAATTATTCACAAATTCACGAAATAAACGAAAGCATAACTGCGTGTTGTCAATGAAGTCAGAACGTGTCAATTCACGTAACAACTAAAATGTAATCATTACTATTATTATCAGTTTCATAAAAAATCATAAAATAATTGGAACAGTAACATGCACGATACCTTGTTTTTCTGACGATACAGCCGCAAAATAAACGCTTCTTGACAAGAATCGATCACTCTGAACAACATAGTGCAGTTAATCAACGTGATATTACAACACAAAATATAAAATGTTGAATTATGAACTTTGCACTGTGCCACAATGACAATCTGTCATGTCACCTTGCTGATATCAAAACCATACTAAAAGTCAAAACCACAATGTTGAACACTACTACAACTGTGCATACTTATGTGCTTTGTAGACAAGTATGCCAGACACGAGATGAATTGGAATGCGTTCAACAAGCATGTCGACGACAAGAATACGTGTTGTCACAAATAGCACTCCACCTTGCAGATAAACGTTTGCCCTGTAAAACACAGCACACTGCATGAATCACTCTGCAAATCATGTGTAATGCAATCAAAATGTTATCACAAGTGGAACGCTAGTTCCAGCAGAGTTGACGGCACAATAGCATTCTTAAAAAGGTGATATTGATCAGTGGTACATTGACACTTAGGCAATGTCATGCACTCATGCTGCGTACTATCACAGTTTTATATTTGCTGTTTGGAAGTGTAATGGTGCCGTTGACTAGTGCATAAATAAAGTTTTGTACATTAATCACAGACATCCACTAATGGAATTATGACACAAAATATATTTAAAGAGAAAACCTAAAACAGCGAATAAAAATGCTAACGACTAGCAAAGAGCCTCAAAACCTGTCTTGGAAACTGATACAGTTGAAATTCATTTTTCAACGTAAATATAAATGATTACGTGAATATTATTGAGTATTCACATTAGTCTAACCACATATAATTGACTAAATGCATCTTGTGATTATGATAATAAAAAAAGCATCAGTGCAGAAAACATTACAATACATATTGTCAGCAAATTCAATATTTAAAATCGGATGAATGAAATATCATATAAATGTGGCTGACAAATGAAAAACTCAGTTACCTTTCATCTGCACTGCAGTCTGATGTTATACTGTGAGGTAATGGCTTAATATCGGCATCTTGCAACTGTTGAATAAAGAATTCCTGTTAGCATACAGATGCAAGCTACCACCAATGCACAAAAAATAAAACAAAATTTGCAATGCTGCACGAAGAATTCATTAAAAAATCGAACCATGTTAATTCATTCTGCCGAAACCGCATAATAATTGTTGAATCACGACATATTACAAACATCATACAACAATCTCACCTAAAAGAAATGAAACGAAATACAATTATGAGGAGGAAATCTATGGAGAAATCACTTACCTCTTCCACAGGTGATGTGTTCAAAACTAACACTAAATCTGCAGGATCACTATATATCTTTAGAAATGCGGTGAAAATTCTCTCAATTCCAAGTCCTCTGTAAACACATTGAATAAAAACTGGATTTTATATTGTGAAATAAGCAATGACATTACAATACAGCAATATTCTTCGTTTTACAGGAAGAAAAATGAAACTG
>Ga0056115_1001214_pt1 | contig 12008 bp, 6 predicted proteins | sample WorMetOlspDAHAB1_FD_77007 | JGI IMG/M metagenome (GOLD analysis project Ga0056115, IMG submission 77007) | Marine gutless worms symbiont microbial communities from Max Planck institute for Marine Microbiology, Germany - Olavius sp. DAHAB.1 ... | reverse complement strand
CGGTAAATGATGTCAACGCTTCCTGTGGCATTATCTCGCCTCAGCAAGCTGTGAATTCTATGTATAAACGATCTTTTGGACGGAGATTTATGTAAAAAAAATTTCTTTTAAGCCATATTAATCTTTTTTTCTGGTTTTCAAACATGATTTTATCAAATGCGTTGATTTTACCCGTATCGCAGCTTCGAACATAGACAAGTAATGATGTCACGAATTAGGTCACACATAGAATACTTAGTACAGACTTATAACATTCTTTTGCTCATTTTGTAGTCAAAATTTATGAAAAATTTAGCCTCAATGACGGTTTTTAGTACGGTTTAATGATAATACCTGATAGTGGCTTACTTTTTTGGGCCACCCTGTATATGTACCAGTTCACATTTTGCCACGTTATCATCTGCATGCGTTGTACACTGTTATGTATTATTTGTAAATCATCACGTGACTTCACATCCGTCGGAATTTAGGAGGTGCCGTAGTTGTTGTAATGTAAAACTATTTTGTAAATGCTTGACTAGTTGTATCATTGCATGAAATTGCTGATATTTTTGTTTGTTTTGACGCGCTATTATTGTCTGTGTGTGACTGTAATTATTTTTCGACTTTAATGTATTGCCAATCCCAGTTATGATGATTATACAGTTCTACTCAATTTACGTCCTATTGAAATATTGTAGCTATATGCTGTCCATGAGCTTTTTTTTTGCAGCGGGACTGATTTCTGCTGATAATTTGATGTAGGCCTATGTACTATAATAATTGTACTGTAGCACTTGTGTGGTCACTGAATAGTGAATAAAATGATAATAATAATAGCACAAAAAGGACGTTTGTGTGTCACATATTACTGAATTTACTGTTAGCCAATCAAGCCAACCCAACCCTGCATTTAGTCGAAGTGACTCAAATAAAAATCGCAGATAACGAAATAGTCAACGTCTAATAAACGCAATGCAGATGTCGCGTCACATTACTGCGAGCTAAGCAACTGATTCTATCACTCAGTCACTCTGTTCTATGATAAAGTCTAAGTTGTCATGCAGGAAAGTTAACTTATTGTTGAGTGTTGCTGGTGATAAGCTTGATCGGCGGCTGTTGCATATTAGACCGGTAATAGAGAAGAGGCTCTCCACTGCCACCGAACCTGCCGACATTCCAATTCTAATTGTAGTTTTCTACAGAAGGCTGTACAATCACGGCGTTTACATCATTGTGGTCACGGCTAAGTCGGCGACAGAACCGGCGGCTTAGCCGAATTTTTTACGGACGGCGGCTAATTCGGCGGCTTACAGGTCTACTCCCGAACGACGCATTGTTCCGTCCACTGCGCCAATAAGCTGACTGCAGGAGCGCGGAGTCGAAGCCCGTGTTTTTATGACCTGCTGTTACTTTCCCAGCCGCATATCACCACCGAATCGTTGATATTTATCCTGCTCGGGAGCGTCTGTGAAAAAAATGCCAATGGTCGCTGCGTGAAAGTGAAACGGACGAGATTGAACCCGTTACCTTTTGATTTCAAACAATAAACACCGCCACGCTGGCTGTACTATACGATAGCAGTCAACGGTGATCGAAAATTGGCCGGTCACGAGTTATGATTCACAGCAGCGGTGTATACTTTGTCATCACGAAATCCACTGATATTTCAAGAAGATTGCTTGTTTAACGACCAGATACCAAAGCCACAGTCACACATACGCAGCATTGTCGCTGTAGTCGTGGATGGGATTATGTAGCTAGAAAAAGCAGGGGATCACATTATATTACCGAATAGACACGCAGTGAAACCTTCCCCCGGTGAGTGAGTGAGTAGAGTTTAACGCCCCACTCGACACAATATAGGTCATTTCGGAGCTTCCCCCGGTAGTGAAGTTCTTAACAAACAAGTTGGAAGGCAATTTCGAGTGGGAAAATAATTCCTCAGCTCCCCTTCAAATGAACCTCCCACCCAGCTAAATGCAATTTTGATTGTCAAAATAATCGAATAATATTCGGTCATTTAAAAACAGCGTTCGAAACAAAATATATTTCAAAAAGGTGAACAGTCGTTTTGCCGAATAGCCTATTCGTAATTATCAATTTGGCTCATTTAACGGGAAATGATGCGTTGAAGTATAGGCCTATCGTTGTTGCGAAAAAGCGTTAATTAATTTAATGTATAAGATACAGCCTACAGTAAGTTAAATAAGTGTACAAAGGCCATTTTCACGACAAAGAAAGTCCCGGTTCGTACTTTTGAAATAAATTACGGTTGCAAGTGTGGAATGTGGACATTGTAAAGACTGGTGTGGACCATAATTGCCAGAGTTAGGTAGTATAATAGGTATACTCCAGGATATTACATTTGTCGCGAAACGATTATTTCAACGCATATTTGAGTACTTTCAGGAGTGGAAATATTACCATGCGCTCACGAACTTAAAGTGACACTAATAACTGTCGAGTAAAAGTACTCGGCTGTCCCAGCCCTATAACCATATTGTAGGATACCTATCATTAGCAGCGGCTTTTGACACAACAACAAAGCTGCAGTTGAAGACATTGGCACATTGGCAACTAGCCCGTGCCATCCACTGCCGATAGAAGGTGAGTTTTGATCTGTGGTCGTTTTGAGATTATTCTTCTGTGTATCCCACTTTCGGTGTTTCATTAAACCAACGTACATTGCATCACAACTATAATTTAGTGCCTACGGTACCAACAACAGTTCGGACCCTCCCTCCAGTGGCATTCAATGTAGGCACTGTTAGGATACTCCAAAACTGTAAAAAAAAAAGCTGGAAAGAAAATAAGTAAGTAAGTAAGTTTTATTAAAAGGATATAAAAACTAACTAGATGACTAAAATCAATGAAAGTTCATATACTTATAAAACAAGAAAACACAGGTGGGATATAGAAAAAATGTATACAGTCGGCGATGAGGGAACATAATCTTTGGCGTATAAATTGTTAATGCAGCTTACTGACCTTAACCTATTAGTATGCAAATATTGAAAAAAACTGACTATTATCCAGCAATACGGTTGTAAGTTAGTGTATCGATGGAATGCAATCTGAACCAGAGGCAGATTTGAGACGGTAAAGGTAAAGGTAAAGATAAGGTTCATTTATATAGCGCCACAATTGCCCATATGCCGCCTCAGCGGTGCTTTCGTCACAGAGCCATCGAACAGCTAGGCCGCAGCCCAAGCTCGCGGTCACGGACTTTAGCCTGTAGCCATACAGCAGTAAGAAGCCCTAGTGTGCCGTTTAATGATCTCCACGTTCGTAATGCATGTAAATACACGGATTGCTACTCATTACCGATCCCGGAGGGATGGGAGGCGGAGTTGGCTTAGTTGGCTGACCCATAGCGGACTGTTTACACAAAGTGTAAACAGTCATCTGTAAATTGTGTCATCTGTAAACTATAGATTGGACATAGGGCAGAGAAAGTCCACCGGCCAAAGACCGACATCATACTCAAAGGCAAAGGCATAAGCAACGGCATATAACACTTATATAGCGTCACAAGCCACATACCGCAGCTGCAGCGGCGCTTTTTGTGTCATAGTCAGAGCGGATGTACAGCTTATAGGCTGCGAAGTCCAAGCCCGCACTCACGGATTCTGATCTGCAACCAAACAGCCATGCGCAGCCCTGGTCTGCCGTTTGATGGTCTCTACATCCGCAATCCATAAATTGATACGTATTTACCGATCCCGGAGGGATGGAAGGCTGAGTCGGCCTAGCTGATCCATAACGGACACTTTACCAACAACCACAAATCACGCATAGGCCAGAGAAAGTGCGCCAGCCAAAAACCCACGCCATAACCTCTGAAACACGCCACCAATCACTGAGCTACGCCACATCTGAACTCTTCTACATAGTGCCAAATGCAATGAAACTTTTCGAAACGTGGCAGCCCACGCGTCCGGGAACGGTGTATCAACTCCACCAATATGTACTTTTATTATCAATAGTCAATGCCCGATAAAGGGTTAAGGATACTTTTAAAATATGCTGGTGCTATGTGGAACAAACCAAACCTAATTTTCCACATCTCGATACTGTTCCGCGTCTTTTAACTAATTTTGTACTATTAAGCCGACTGTGAAAAAAGCACTCAATCACCGCGAATTTAACGCGGTTTTCATCGCGCTTTTTATCGCAGCTGATGAACGACTATTGACGCTGTTCTTTTTGGATGTTCTACAGAGACGCTCGACCATCGAATTAACTCACTGACACGCGAGCATCAGTCGCCATGTCGACGACCCATCATCACCTGTTCACATCTGTCCTGCTGTCGTTGGCGGTGTTGCCACGATTGTTAAACTCACAAGGTAGGCTCACACAACATTGACGACAGTTTATATCGACACAGGGCTGGCTCCAGTTGTGCTGTAGGCCTATTTTTGTTGCTATGATAATCAATATTCCTGACTTTTTGCTTAATCTCAGTTTTTCTCAATACTGTGGCTCTCCCTTAAAATCTTGCATTTGTTTAATCGAAAAACTCTTATACTAACATCGACTTGTTATACACAGTGCCTAGATTTCACTCCACAAGAGCTGTCGTTTGCCTATATGCCGCGTAATTATATCATAAATGAGTTAATTATTATCTTTATTCGTGGTGAAATTCACACAAAATATTTTTCTACTGATCAAACATTTGTATTAGCAGCTTTAAGTCCGATATAGTCAACTACACCGGATTTATTAGGGACTTGTAAAATATCAACTGAACTAAAACAGACGTTTTACCATGCCATATAGTGATAATTGTAAATAATCACTTACCGCATTAAAAAATACATTAATCTCATATATTCATATGTTAAAGTACTTCACAGACCATGTACGTGGCTCGACTGGTGCAGTTCCACACACAACAGTGGGCAGGAACAGTTAAGTTGGCGATGTTACATTGCTGCAACGAACTTAAGTACCCTACGTGATGGCAACGGAAATGATTACTTAGTCACATACCTCCATGCAATGCATAGCGATATTTAATGACTTCTAGTCAATACTATAGGCCTAAATACTATGCTGTGGACGCAGTATACGCCTAAATGCACATGTAAACCTTAGTGGTGATTGAATGTATTCAAGCCCACTATGCTCCACACATTCTTTTACTGCAGAAAAGAAATCGAAAAACAGCATAACGTCCTGAGGTGATGGATGGGAACACTTCACGCATGGTTGACGCCTGGTCTATTGCAGAGCAGCCGTGCGACAGTAATCCGTGTCAAAACAGTGGATCATGCGTACCCGACATTCCGAGAGATTCTTTCCGATGTCTGTGTCTTCCAGGCTTCACCGGTGTCCACTGTCACTCTGTTTTGTCTGCCGGAAGTGCCCGGGCGTCCACCATCGTGCAGTCGATAAGCGCAGACTGTGCAGTAAAGCCCACTAAAACGTAGGACGTAGGTAAATGTCGTGAGGCATCCGAGACCACGCCTAAGTCACAGGCTTACGTGGTGGTCCCAAAAATAAACCCTTGCCGTAAATTAGTGTACTTTTTACTGTACAGTATTATATGATAAATGTGTTAAACAGTTTAACATAGTATTTCATTATCCAGTTTTTTCGGTGCATTGTGCCGAAACTAAAAGTCAGTGGTTGCTACACACAAAAAAACAACAGCGTTGCATATGCTTCCCAGTGGACCTGCCTGCAAGATGGATGATCGATTTCTGCCACAAAGAGTCATTTCACTTGTTTCGCTTACACAGCGTGATCACATGTCTTTCGCACAGGTCTTTCATAATGTTATTTGTCTGTCAAATAAATTTAATTCAAATGCCCTTGTAACATAAACCAGTCAAACAAATTAAACTAAAAATGCAGAGTACACCAATAGCCAAAAGTAATAGAAAGAGATAAAAACAAAACAAATAATTAAAATTTAAAAACGATGAGCATGCAATCATCTCCAGTAGTGTGTGATCACATGATTATATTCTGTATGGCTAAGTTTAAATTCTGTTATGATTGCAACACGGGACGAAATTATTCTGATTATGACTAATCGGCGTTATTCTGTGCTATTCAGGGCCGCAGGGACCTCCTGGAGACACTGGAGCCACGGGCGCCACAGGACAGCCTGGATTTCAGGGATCGCCTGGTCCGAGGGGACCCGCTGGACCCAGAGGTCCAAGTGGACCACCTGGTCCCCCGGGACCGTCTTCTTCCGACTCCACCGGATTTCCGGGTCCACCAGGACCGCCAGGATACACCGGAGCTTTCGGTGAATTCGGTTCACGTGGCGAACCAGGTAATCGGTAATGTGTAAAATGCCGTGGAATAAAAATAATGGACTTGTATAGGTTTAAATGTTATTAAAACGTTCCGTGCGAGAAATGATTGTTTGGCAAAGTTTCATGTTTATTTCTTTGAGGGTATATACGGATGACCACTGAATTTAAGTCTATGATTTGGGAGGAAATAGGTGACGCAGGCAATTAGACGGGAAATAGAGGTGTTTGAACAAAAGTCTCTGTACCGTAAGAAACAAAAATTGACCCTTTGCATTTCCAGATCATCAGCACAGCGAAGTTGGTTACCCCCGATGTGTGTGTGTGCCTCGTGTGCTGGGAAGCATATGAATGACTGGTATTCGCAGAAATGGGAGGTAATAGCAAAAGCAACCAAAACACAAAGCCACTTTAGTTTTGTAGCCTCTTAGTCACTCGGCCAGGAAACGAGATGCGCTGCTTCCAAGACTCGCGGGCTGTGACTTTCTGTCTTACTGAGTTTCTTCACCAGAATATCCGTCGAACACGTAGGCCTATTGCATGGCATGTCTCGTTTTCACATGCGGTGCAAGTAGATCAGAATAAATTGCTGAATTGCTGAAAAGAAAACCGAAAGTCTCAATTCAGTTATCCGAATGCGCCGCCACTTTCTGATGTTTATTTAAAATGAAATTGACGCCAAAACAAATTTACGCTTAAGCTCGTGTCCAGCGAGTCTTAGGTGTTTGCGAAACTGTATTCTGCACTGCAGGTGACAGAGGAGAACCAGGAAACACAGGAGCAACGGGAGCGACTGGTCCGGTGAAGTCTGCACACGACAGAGGACAGCCTACAGTGACAACGGCGAATCCCTGTTCCGGACCGAGAGGTAAGGATGCACGCCAACCTAAAACGAACCCCAGGATGCATCCAAATAATAATTGATATTTTTATTCTGACACACCAGAACCGTAGCGAGGATCAAAACGAGGACGCAGAATAAACATCCCATCTCCTCCTCTTAATTCTTCTCTTTTCCCTTCTCTCTCTTTTTACTTTTTTCTTCCCCCCTATTTTCGTCCCCTCTCTGCCTTCCGGCTCTTTCTCCTGCCCGTTCCCTCTTCGTTTCGTCTTCCATTTCCAAATCCAGATAGGGGTCTCGCAGAAATTTGTCAAGTGACTCTCTCTCTCTCTCTTTCTTTCTCTCTCTTCAGAAACGACGAGGACACCGTCTTCTTGTGTCTTAACGTAACTGCGGTCATGTGCACGACAAAACATAACGAAAAATGATACCGTAGCGTAAAACGAGCAAAAAAGTTATGTCGCCGACAGAACGGCAGACAGATAATTTGTAACGTTGTCGTACACCGCTTAGCTAACTTATTTAATAGTTGGCCTAATACCTTTTACGTTCAATTTTGTCATCTCTGGCGATTCTATATTAAAATGTTATTTATTTATTGCACTTCTTAGTGTTTTAGACGTCGTACAACTGAAATTGGTCATATGAGACGTTGTCAATTTTGACGCCGATGGTCTGACATTTCAGGTCCGCCAGGCCCACCCGGAGCTACTGGATTCACAGGCGCCACTGGTATTAGCGGCTATCCAGGAGCTCAAGGAGTACAAGGACTAACCGGATCGCCGGGCGAGATGGGTCCGATAGGACCAACTGGAGGCGGAGGAATTCCTGGATTCCCGGGACCGCCGGGAGATACAGGTCGAAACCGGTGCTATTTCGTTGTGCTATGAGAGTGAGTGAACAGGGTGGTCCAAAAAAGTAAGCCACTACTAAATGATCAAAAAATCGTATTAAATCGAATCAAAGCCTCTCAATGAGATTAGATTTATTCGTGAAATTAAAGTATTAATCAAGCACTATAATGTTATTCGTTTGTATTAGATATTCTATGCCTGGCCTACTTTCTGACTTCAATAACTATGCCTGACGCGCAAATATAGCGATATGCGTCATGTACGGTAAATGATGTCAGCGCATCCTCTGGCATCAGCTCGCCTTAGCAAGCTGTGAATTCTATGTCTAAGAGATCTTTTGGATGGCGATTTATGTAAAAAAAAGTCTTTTATTTTTATATTTTCTCTTTTTTCAAACATGATTTTATCAGATGCGTTGATTTTACCCATATCGTAGCTTCAAACTGAGAAGGTGATGACGTCACAAATTAGGTCACACCTAGAATATTTAGTGCATACTTATAATATTTTTGAGCTCATTTTGTAGTCGAATTGATGAAAAATCTAGCCTTAATAGCGGGTTTTAATGCGATTTCATGATGATTCGTAATAGTGGCTTACTTTTTCGGGCTACCCTGTATATGTCAGTGTCAGTTGCAGATTTACATATAACGCAGAGTCATGGAGCATCACTTAGTTGTTAGATAACTCGCATACAACTCCATGTTGTTAAGAAGTTTCCCACTAAAGCGCTTGGTCTTGTTTAAAGCATTTCAAGAACCAGATCGACGGCAGAAAAGGCTCGGCAACCGAACGCGCACGACCGGTAATGCGGCAAATAAGAGCGTAGTATACAATTAACAATGATGTTAATAAGGCCATTGGTATCAAGGCCAAGGTCAAGGCCAAGGCCAATTGTTTGCAAGAGCAAAACAAATCACCACCAGGGTAACATACCATTTTAACTACGAAAGTTTAACGTACATTGCAATAGTATTTAAATACTAGTCATCGTTAAATGTAAATATCCTAGGCATCATCTGCAGTTTATATCCCACTGCTACAAGCCAGAAGAACCAGCATTTCCAATGTGTCATCCGCCATGGGAGCCCGAAGTGGCCGCATTAGCAGGCCGCTCTTCGAGACCCTCTTCACTGGTGCTGACGATTCAGGTATGCAGAATAATGACTCGAAGAGCGACTTGAGAAGAGGATACTGATCACACAGTGTTGACAATGGCAGGAGGTCAGTAGGGATGGTACAGCTTACAGTGACCACTGTCTCGCCTTGCGTGATGTCACGCGGCTTCCGCAAACTGTTCCAGAATCGAAATATTACAACCACTCACATTTTAAATGGATCTGACTAATTACCAGCTTCATTGTAATCAACGTAATAAAGACTATTGACAACTTAGTGTACATCTCGTCATTTTGGCCTTTCAGTTTATGACTCCAAGGACCAAACCAAGTACTAGCCTCAGAGGTCAAGGTCAAAGCCAAGACCGCCCGCCATTTATGGGTCTGTACTGGGAACAGTTCGTCCATTTTTCCAGTGACAACAGCTTCCAGACGTTTAGCACATCTAAAGGATTGTGTCAGTGATGTGATTGGAACAAATAAACCAACCCTTTATTGACAGACCAGTTGGATAATTGTTGAAATGATTAGCCCTAGTTATTGCAGGGAAGGTGTGGCTCTGTGGCGATTGGCGAAGTGTAGTTATAGTTATGATAGTTGCGATTGGAGATCTTGGGTCCAATTTTCAGCATATTCGCATTCGAATGCGTGAGTGCGACCCTGGGCAACTCGTTCACACACGTTTGCCTGTCACTACGCACTATCAGTAAAATTTGTTACCAGCATAAGCTTGGTGATAAACAGGCACACTCTGCGAGACACTGGTGTCTGTTTACTATTGCAGTGATGAGCGGTCATGTTGAACATTTTTTGAATAGATGAGACCCCAGGTGATGTCTAGGCCAGCATGTACACTGTGTGATGCGCATGATGAAACAATGAAAATGGCATGTTCGGCGTATTATGCACCACCCTGTATGTCGCCGTAATCTCGGAATGACATGCCTTCTGCTCTCCGCAGGGAGTGCCGGTTTTCGTGGAGCACCTGGACCGTCAGGTCCTGTGGGCGTTTGGGGAGTGACCGGTGCTACGGGTGCCACCGGGATACAAGTTAAGACGATCCAGCGACGAGCCGTCAGATCAGCTGGATGTCCAGGTTAATCACAGATGCACAATTCTCAAATGAAGTTAACAGACATAGGCAGTACGAAAAGCGGTCACTGTTCCAAAATTAGCGAGACTCCTAGGAGACTCCTGCCTTTTCATGTCACTCTGTCTGATGTTGTAGGCCTATGCGATTTTGTAGACGATTGGCAAAGAAAAGTTACTGCAAGTTCTCGTGCCTGTTTCTCGACCAAAAAGCTCAGCCTAATTTTGCTTTAATTTCATGAAATCATGAATTTAGGATCGTGCGTTCGCATGATATTTAAGGTGTCTCACTCACAGCCTTCGCTGGTACTCTTTGCATTATATCCACTAAGCAATGTCTATCAAAAGTTTTAAGTTTCATGAGTCGGACAAAACGACAAAACTGGAACACGCAGTCCTAAATTTTTTTCGCGTAGTCGTTCATTAATAACGTGGACTCAGTTTACTCTGTTACTGTGTATCCATGGATTCCTTTTCTCAGCAGAAACACGGAAAGGAACCGGAATTCTGGATTAGTATTGTGTATCGTAAACAGACCTCGAGAGATAAGCTTGTGTGGCTCTCAATCAATCAATCAATCATGAATTCTTAGAGTGGCCTAAGTAGATCTAGGTCCACACGATCTAGACAAATGAAGTTCACACTGTGCATCCTTCTGCCACATACCAGCTTTTTATGGTCAGGCACCGCAGTACATGACTGACATTGTCAATCCAGTTACCCATCTACCCAGCCTTGCCCGTTCGGCACAAAATGGCAACTACAACATTTTACGCGCACTTACTGGCTTCGGCCGGCGACACCGGCGCTCGTTCTCTGTCGCTGGGTCCGATGCCTGGAACAGTCATCCTCGGGTGATCAGATGCATCGTCGTGCTTTCCACTTTCAAGCGTCGTCTGAAGGCTGAGCTGTTCTCGCGAGCCTACGACGTTTCTCTTGACATTGCTGACGGTTTAGGATTGCGTTTGCAATCATCTGCTGATATTGTGCTCTTACTGGTTTTATATTGTATATTTTTACATTGTTAAGAGCTGCCGTCCACATTTTGTAGGGGGCGCTATACATATTTTGAGGATTTATTGATTGATTGATTGATTGATTGATTGATTGATTGATTGATTGATTGATTGATCAGTAGTGTTGGATAATTTAGATGTTCATCTCTATGTGGGTATATGCAAAGATCTTTTGTTAAAGCTGGGAGTAAACAGGCACATCACGCACATCACTAGCACAGTGCAGTTCAGAGCAGTTGTATGACGGAGTGTTAGCGCCACTCTGTGGGATACGAAAAGAAGACTGCTTTTTTAGGTTTTTTGGCCACTACATTAATTCTCTCACCAGCTACAGAATACACATCCTGCACTCCAATTATCGTGGAACAGTGTGTTTTGTTTTCCTCCGAAGTATTCTGTTAGGAACTTTCTCTGGTTAAAACGGAGTAGGCCCACTTTGAGTCTGTTTTTCGTGCACGGTTCGGCAAATACTAATGTCCCTAATATTACTGCAATACTGGGTAACATCACGATTTACATGGTTAGCTATTTTCTGTGAACACGATATTATTGTTGGAAAGGGCCGAAAGGTCCACCAGGTAAACAAGGATTTACCGGATCAAGAGGAGCGCCTGGTTTTCCAGGTCCTGTGGGTCCAGTTGGACAGCCAGGTGCACCTGGACAACCTGGAGTTTCTGGACCGGCAGGTCAACGTGGTTCTGTGCGACAAATCGGACCACCAGGACCCAGAGGTCCCCAAGGCTTTCCTGGACGAAGAGGAGAACCAGGTGCAATCTCGCTTACTTCTTGCTTCTATTCATGTATGTATGTATTTTATTTATTTATTTATTTGCTAT
>Ga0056115_1001213_pt1 | contig 12013 bp, 8 predicted proteins | sample WorMetOlspDAHAB1_FD_77007 | JGI IMG/M metagenome (GOLD analysis project Ga0056115, IMG submission 77007) | Marine gutless worms symbiont microbial communities from Max Planck institute for Marine Microbiology, Germany - Olavius sp. DAHAB.1 ... | reverse complement strand
TTCAGTGGCGCCGACTCTCGGACTCCATGAGGCAAGGGGGTGGCACGTGCCCCCACTTTTACAAATGGCTGGGCACGGGGGCGCACCGTGAGTAGAAGAACAGCAAACAAGAAACAGACCAAACTGTACTGACCATCACAAAAGCGCTCACTAGAACGACTAATTGTACTTTTAGAGCCAAAAAAGTGGAAGCCCCCCACTTTCGCTCCGGACCGGTGACCCCACTTTAAAATTCGTTCCGGCGCCATTGCCGGAATACAAACGTCTATCTGCGCGAGATTTTACGGCGTTTAACAGAGTTGATTAGTCTTTTCAGCGAGCAGCGAACGACAGACCGGCTTTCATGGAGTCGCTGAGGCTGTGATGGACGACGATCGGCTCTGGCGTCACGGCTCGTCGCGTCTGCACTAGCGCTCTCTCTTCCGGTTCCGGCAGCAGCTGGTGAAGTCGCTGCCGGCGAACGTAGATGGACGCCGCTTCCGGTTCGAGGGCGATGAGCAGTTGATCGGGGTTGCTCGATGACGCAATGCCCGCCTGTCGACAGCGCAGTCAGCCGGAAGTCGATAAACGAACTCGCAGTAGGCATTATACATTGCAACCTCGTTGTAACGCTCATTCTGACAGGGATGTGTTCGAGGACAGAATGTTCAAGACCAAGACCAAGGCCAAGGCAAAAGCCAAGGCCACGACATTTTGTCCTCGAGGTCGAGGACAGTCCTCGAGGACCCCATCTCTGCATTCTGGGGCCAGGCAAAATGAGCGTGATAACGAAACGAGCGTTATAATGAAATGCACCTTTTGAACGGCGTAAAACACATAATAACGGACTGGTAGATCACGTGGGACCATCATCAATAACACCAGCGGCAGTGTTATGACTCAAGAAAACTCATAAATAAATGAAACACAGTGTAACGCTGGCATAACACTCATAAGGTTAATGAGATGTTAGATGATTGAAGAGTAACACCATCATTCTTTAAAGGGATCCAACGTCCTATGAGCGTTATAACGACGTTATAACGACGTTGCAGTGTACAGAAGATTGCGCATAATTATACTGTATAAATGCAGGCCACTCAGCCAAGAGTTGGACACGGGTGGGGTCTATCCGCGGCCCCGGTCGGGTCGCGGGTCAGCCCAAATTTTCCGATTTTTTAAAGAAAAATATGTACGGATGGTCTGCGCCTGCGGCTGAAGCAAGTGCTGTTAATATGTAAATAAGACTGTGATATGTGATATTTTGCATAAAAAACATTTCATTGTTCATGTGTGCGTGTGGTTTCATAATTCATAACCATGGTTTACCTACAAGTCGCATAGACCATGGACCAGAATAGATCCGGGTCGCGTCGGGCCTGGGTATATCTACTGCGGGTCGGGTCGGGTTCGGGTCCAATAAAGCGACCCGTGTCCAACCCTGACTCAGCCTGGCCGTCACTGCTTGGATAGATGCAATGGGTATTGGCGATGGTTCTGTCACCGCTGGCGAGTTCTGCGTAACAGTGGGCCTTGCTATACCATGGGACAGCTGGCATACTGGCTTCACTGGGTCTAACCCTCGCCGATTGAAAGGTCAAAGGGGAAGAGCTCCCTCGCGACGGACCTCACGGTCTGTGCAGTGCACAAATCTTCTTAATATTCTTCTTCTTCCGTAAAGTTCGTCGCCAGGGAGCTCACCCTTTTAGCACCTTTCAGCCGCCGCATTACCGGCTGAACACGTTCGGGCGCCGGGCCTTTTCGGTCTCCGGGTCCTACTTCGTGGAACTCTTTACCGGATCGTCTCCGTGATCCAACGATTGTGGAGTTCAGACAGTTTTCAGAAGAAACTAACTAAAATGCGGAATTATTTACAAGTTACGAAACACACTAAGCGCAGTAGAGATGCTTCATGATTCTGCACTACGTAAAGTCACGATTGACATTGACACAGACGGTTAGAACCAATTAAACTAGCATACAGCCCACATTTGCCGGATGGCTCAAATTAGCAACCGTCGCCTTTAACCAACTTGAACCAGTTGCCAGCAGTCCTGCGTGAAAGTACAGCCCCAGTGCTAAGCAGAACTCGCCGATTTTACTCCAACGGTGGTTTACTTTTTGGGGTCACCCGGTGTGTTGGGACGACGAATGAAGGCTTCGCCGGCTGTAAAGTTCTCAGCAAACGAGTGAGAAGGGAAAAGCCAGTGACTGGGAAATTTCCCGCCCAGCTTTACCGTCAAACGCCAACAAGAGTGTGCGATTTTTGCATGCAGCAATTTTTCTCTTGTCAGAGGGAGTTTCCCAATGTCGCATTTTTACACACACACACACACACACACGCAGACAGACGGGTATAAGAAAACGACAACAACTCCCGATTCTTTTCAGACGTTGTGCCTGCATTAACCATTCACTTACGTGATACTCAACTTGCTGCCGACAAACGTCGTTAAGTCTGTGCACGGAGTCGACAATCACGTTACCAAAAGCGGGTCAAACAAGGGAATCGCAAGGTAAAAAAATATGGGCTGGACACATGTGGCCAGTGCGGGGAGCGCGTGCTTGTAATGGGGGGGGAGGGTCGGAGGAGGGCGAAGCCCCCTGAAGACGAAAACCTTTCAGCTTGTGCTACTGCATTTTCTTATCCCGATTATTTGTTAATCTGTGATTGGGTTGTTCGTCCTTTTTTTCTTTCATTATAACAATAATATTGTGTTAATAGTGGCGGCCAGCGTCTGATGGGCAGATGCCTCACTGGCAGCCAGCCGTAATTTTTCTGCATTGTCTATTGTGGTTTATTACGGCAAATAAATCTCTCTCTCTCTCTCTCCCTCTCTCTCCCTCGATGCCCAACGGGAGCAGCAAAGTTGCCTTATTGCCCATATTTTGCAAACTGGCGAGTCAAGCCGCAAACGTGGCCGACCCCTTGTGCCCGGCCTTTCACCCCGTAAAACTCACCGGATTTGCATCAGTCTCATGAACAACCTCTGGAAAAAAGTAGGGTGGACATTTTCACCCTAGTCCACCCCGTGGCGACGCCCCTGGGGCCAATTACTTACTTAGAAGACTTCTTATCTCCACGCAGGTTATAGCCGTTCAGATTAGCATTTTGGTCTAAAAACTATTCCTCTTTCTGTGAAGACATCCAGTACAGTACATGCATATCCCTATGACTATATAATCTATAAACCCAGATTCGCTTCAGCAAAAAAACCAGAAAAGTACGCAGAAACCTAGACAGCAGAAAAATTCAGCCGCGGTAACTCTGCGCGAAAGACGCATTGTTTGAGTAATAATTACACCCGCAGCGTTCTCGCGGGACACTACACACACAAAAAAACAGCCGGACCTTTACCTCCATCGCTTGCTAACATACGCGTCTGCGGTCTGTTTAACATCGCCGTAAGTAGCTCGGTTATTCCTCACACAGACCAGAACCCCGTCGAAGAAACGGCATCGCTGTATACGACGGGAATCCGTCAAAGTCATTACAATACTGATAGTGCAGCAGCAGCGCAGGCCAACTTCATCATCTGCAGTACCGTAAATCCTCGTGAATATCAGCCGAGTTAGGCGGTTTTGGCCACATACTGTTTATTACTGTTTATGACGTAATTGTTTGAACTTTACGTTGACGAAAAACATAATCTCACTGGCAGGCTTAATACGTCTAATATGACTTATGAATAATTCGGCATTGGCTTACTTTTAGGCCACCCTGTACTTCACATCACCATTACGTGGCAGAACAAAATACTGACGACAAAAAGAGTGGGAAGTATGGCTTGCTCACTTTACTCTCACTAAATTATGCTACTGGCAGGCGCCCGGTAACCATTTTTCAACAGGAGGGGCGAGATCAGAAATCACGTATGATCATGTTACGTAACACGTTGATTTTCACCCCACCCCTTAAAATCGTGCTGATTGTTAACACAACATAAGGCGGGAGGGCACAAGATGCAAAGGATAAATGCATCTGTTAATACACGACACAAAAATAATTTTATTTCTACGCGCCATATGCAATTTATGACCTCAGCTCCAAATTTTAGGGGGGGTCAGCTGAATAACCTGACCCGGCCTTCCAAAGCCGCTTCCGCCTCCGAAATGACCTATATTGTGTCGAGTGGGGCGTTAAACTCTACTCACTCACTCCAAAGCCGCTGGCTGTCGGAAGCGTGGTGGAGACTTCAGATGCAGGGTTTGCGGTAAGCAGCACTCGCTGTCCTAGCGTCGGCGTTCGTAAACACAGTCGCATACCAATCGTATCACCTTATCAACGCCAGTAGCAACAGGCACCTTAACTCAGCTGGAAGTATTATGTGAGCCTCCTCCATTAGGAAGCAGTAGCACCTGTACATCGCCGTCCGTCAGTCGTCCTACGTGAGAACCGTTCATGCCAAGTCAAGGCCAGATTTCAGGGGGGGGTGGAGCAGAGGGCCGTGACCATGTCTCCCACCAGCGGGAAAGTGACAATAACAACGGGAAGTAGTGTAATTACACTGTACGTGTGTATAACCAACAACCAACCATACACTAAATCTAATCCTAACCCTAGCCCTACGACTAAGTGTCAAACTCCGAGTCTCCGAGTGACAGTGGCGCCGACTACACAGGGCACGGGACACCGTGAGTAGAACAGCAAACAAGAAAATGACCACTGACCATCACGAAAGCGCTCACCAAAACGACTAATTGTGCTTTTAGAGCCAAAAAAGGTGGAGGGGCACGACCAAAAAAATTTCTTCGGCGCTTGGCGCCGGATCGATGCCCCCCCCCCCACTTTCAAATTCGTTCCGGCGCCACTGTCGTCTGAACGGACAAACGGAGAAACGCTCCGTTCAGACGGGGTTTGACACTAAACAACATGCAGTAGTGAGCATTCAACTAAATATACATATATATAATGGTCGCATGTCCTATAGCATCCAGAGAAATTCATACGATAGAATGTTGTTGCACCGTTTTTTACTACTTTCCGTTGTCATTGTCTGTCACCCTGTCCCACCAACAGAGGGCCGGCCTGTCACTAAAGCATTCATTTTTAATTCATCGCTCTTGATAGTTGTCTACGAAAGATTCAGAAAACAATTGTCAATCCAGTTATCATGAGACGGACCTGCGTAAATTAGACTTTACTGCCATTAACACTGACTTTAATTTGCTGTCGGAAAATCAAGAAAGTTGTCTGGTCTTTGACTTCGTGAGTATGTGTTGGATTTTTCAGTTGCTGGCACAGGCATGATTCTTAATTACTTATCTTGACAGTAACAGACCTATAATTATAACACTATTATTACCAAATTAACACAAAAATAGAAGATTTACGCATAGACTACGAGGTCCGTTGCAAGTGAGTTCATCCCTTTTGACCAATGAACCGGCGAGGGTTAGACCCGATTAAGGTAGCACACAATAAGCCAGTGTGCTAGCAGTCCTGGTAACATGGCCGACTGCTCGCAGAACTCGCCGTTTCTTCCCCATCGGTGACGCAATAATGCATTTTCTTAATCTTAAAGCTTTTACAGTCTCAAGCCAAGTGGCACACATAGCTGACATCCATGTGAACGACTTGCTTGAGGTCGCACTCGACAATGCAGCGGCTGGGATTGAACCCGCGATCTCCAATCGCAAGTCCAACGCCCTAACCACTACGCCAACACGCTACAAGGGCCCTAACGTTCAAGCGTGCTTCTGCCGTTTGTCAGATTGTCATCATTTGTGAGTAACAGCAGCTGCAGGAAATAGGGATCAAGTAAAGCCCAAACTCCACTTGTTGCGTCACGTCACGACACGCCACACACGTGTCGCGCGTCTCGCACGCGTCGTGACGAGCGTGTCGCACCGTGCTGTCCGGCAAGCGCGACACGTCTCATCACGACTTTTCCTCAGTGCCAAAATGCATGGGCTTGATAGCGTGTCGTGTCGTGACTCGTGTCGTGACGTGACGCAATAAGTGGAATTTGGGCTTAACTGAGGCGGCTCTTGAATTGCAGAGATTTTATCCGACTGAAGTTGGAATCGATACAGCGCGCGGACAAAATGAAACACGAACAGACTAAACACTGTATGGGCCCAAGTGCACAGTTTCGTTTCGTACGGTTCCGGCCGCCGTCGTTCCTCCAACCGCATATTTCATGTCCGGCGTGCGACAGCTTAACGAGTTGTTTTGAGAGTCGCTAAAAGGTGGACACTTAACAGAAGCTCCGATCAGCTGTTGCCAGATTCGGCGACATAATCGCCAGTTTGGGCAATACGTTTTGAATGACATGCTGCCGCCTTGGAACGTCGGGCTATTTCACACGTTGTAGGCGATTTTTCGTTCGAAACAATCCGGCAATCCTGCGCTCCAATGCAAGCCAAATGAGCCAGAACAGACAGCGCATTCATATGCTGTGGGCCGTTGCTGCAAAAACAGGCATATCCACTTGTCGCGCTCTTGAGTCGGTAACTTATTCGCGTTAAACATGGCGAGCCGCTGCTGCACCGCAAGGAGAGAGTTACGGGGGTCCGCACCGGACACAGCAGAAATTCGGTCAGGGGGCTCTGATGTGGGGAGCGGGTTGATCAAAGTAGACCTAGGCCTACACAAATAAACAGCAAAATAGCTAGTTCGCAGTGGAAGTTACAGGGAGGGGGATGGCCAACGTACCATTTTGGGGTGTCATGTAGAGGGGGTCAGCCCTTTCCTAAAGGGAATCAAACCGACCAGACCAATTTATTCTTTCATTCATTAGAACTTTAGCAACGCAACTGGCGTACCGCAACTGGGACAAAATGGATTAATAAAACATTATTGCACTATATACACATCCTTAAATGAAAGTCTTGTAATAAAAAAAATTAACGCCATCAGTCTTTACAGGTAGAGACAGGTGACGTAGCGTTCTTAGGTTGCAATGAATGTTACACCTGGTTTCCAGCATTACGTTGCCGTTTCCGTATCCGTTCCCGTAACCGTTTCCGTAAAACCGTGTCCGTACCGGCCGTTCCGTAAACACCGTCGCCGTATGCCGTTGCCGGAGCTTGTAGCGCGGCAGTAGCGCGGCAGGCCCAGTAGGCAGGCCGGCGAGTTTCCCGCGCAAAACAGTGGGCGGAGCTCCAGGCGTCCTGGCTACAGAAACGGAAAAATAGAACTCGATCATATATGAACGGATCAACGGCAACGGCGAACTTAGGAAACGGAGAACGTTATTTTTTACGTAAGCTACGGAATTCTTACGGATGAACGTAATTCTTGCGTACTTTTGCAACGGAGATACGGCAACGGAGGAACGGATACGTAATGCTGGAAACCACGCATTACTGTCACGCCGCAATAGTTACGATAAATAAAGCCGCGAAGAGAGCTCATCGAACCTGGTAGGCAGCTTGACGCATGAACTGCTTGGCCGGTTCCTTCCAGATCGCCGGCACTGTGATAATCCAGCGCACGTCCTCGTCAACTATGCGTGTCTGGGACTGGTCAGCCAGCTCCTGGAGGGCGTGGTTCCGGAAGAAGCGCAGCGCATGCGCGAATATGGTCAGCGCCTTGACCGACTGCCCGTTGCTTGCCGCCAGCTCAGTGTCCGCGTTCAGGTCCTGACATCACCACAAGCGCAGACATACTGCGTTAAAACAACAAATGATAAACGCCCACATCGTGCACTTCGTATTGAATATTTTCGCAGTTCATGTAAATTCGAAATTGCCGTTCGCTCGTGCAGCAGTCGGGAAAACTGATTTCCAAAGGCTACTATAAAATAAACGTCACAGAGAAAACCTAAAAAGCAAACTGATTTTATAAACATTTAGTTACTGGATAAAGCTTTTTTCTACGTTTTATGTGACGTTTATTAAAATAATAAAAGTTGACGAATAACGCATTAATTAAAAGTACACACATGGCACAGAAACAGCACACTACAGAAAAATCACGCCATATAAAACACACATTTTATTACTTTTATTTTTTATTGTTTTCTCATCGTTTTATGCCGGCAATTTTTTCTACGACAGCCAGTGCCAGAAACAATTTTCCGAATTAGCTCTAATTTATCTAATATTATTTCCAGGGAAATGGCCAACACCTTTCGTAGCAATCGCCAACCCAGCAATCTAAAATACACTACACTGTATACCTTTAATATCCTCTGTATCACATACGTATATCATGTATCGGTCGATGTTTGAACTCCCTGTCCCATTATACATCTGTGTGCTAATACATTTCACTGTCATTTCATTTCATTCGTTTCTTAGACTTCAGCCCAATCGACGTCTTTTAACTACATCTGATCTTTTTGCACATTCAAATAATCAACCGAGAGCATATAAAACGATATCAACATTTGCATGACTGTTAGTATAGCTTTAAGGCGGGCAACCGTTGGCAATTTCCAGCCGGCAGCGTAGCCAGTAACTTTGGCCCAGGGAACTCTATCCATATAAGCCAACGAGCAAAAAAAAAATGGACAGCGTTAAAGGGGGAAGCGGTTTCAGGTCGTCGAGATAGCCACTCAACATTTGTTTTTTTCTTCGCAGGAGCCCCAACTGCTAAGCTCAGTCTTATTGCGGCCCGAGGGGCCCCTAATCCTGGTTGTTTCCTAGGCACGTAGCTAGGAGAAAATCGGGGGCGTCGCCCCTGAGACTATGTTCGTCCCCCGAGCTGAGTCAACACTTGAAAAAAACCTCTTAAATCCATTGCTGCTCTAGTAGTAGGCCCATGGCCAAATTATAAAATATGTTTAGCTATGAATTGTTAATTAATGACTTAAGTATCAATTGTGTTTTATTGTATTTTATAAAACGTATTGTATTATGTAAAATTCTGTCCTTCGGCATCGCCTTTGAATCTTGCTCCCTCTAAAACTGGCTTCCCCCCCTACAAATGAAATCAAGCTACGGTACTGCTGTTTACAGTCGTGTTTATTTTGCTGTCGATTTCTAACCTAATCAATCAAGTCAAGTCATGGTGGAATGTCGACCAAGCGTACAGGCGAGCTGTACGCATGTGTTCCGTTAGCGGCGAGTTGCTGGCCTGTATAGATGAATGACCACATATAAACTGTACTCGCAGCAGACCAAAGCTAACTAACTATACCGGAGTTGTCCGTGGGTTGGATGGACCCGCGGGTTGGGTTCGGTTGGGCTGGGTAGATGAAAATAGACCCACGAGAGGGGCGGATTCAGGTGAATGACAGGGATGACCTTCCCCGAGAGAGAAAAAAATTATATTAAAAAGAATATCACATCTCAGGCTACACTGCTAGCCAATAATTCATTCACGAAAGCAATTTATTCATTGCTAATTATGCCCATGTCTAATACACAAATGCATTAAAATTCTCCCGTAAGCCCAGTTCTCGTCGGGTTCCCAAGTCACCCCCTCTAAAAATCCTAGATACGCCACTGCACGGACAACGCTGAACTAAACGCCATTAAAGGCTATTGGCTGCAAAAGTGCAACCCAATGCCAATCTTGCCTAAGATTATTGCCTTGCCTGTATTATTAGTACATTTTATTGCGCCTCTGTAGCCGCCTAACGGCATTATGGTGCTATATAAATTTCGTATTATTATTATTATTATTTTTAAAATCAATTTTTCACTTTTTCCGCATTTTAGCTATTCAATCATTTCTGCCTTCGCGGCGAATAGACATGTTCACAGACTCAAGAGTCACTTTCAACCGTTCCTTTCCGACTGTTGTGCTTGTCGTTATTGGACACCTAAATCGCTTTCGTTACTTACTTGCTTGCATTCTCGAACGCAGGCAGGCGAGTAATCAAGACATTACAAAGCCAATAACAAACGAGGTCGCTATAGCAGCAGCGGAAACAGGTGCCCGTTCGGGGCTAAAAATAGAACGCGGGGAACCAGACGGCAACTGTGTTGTTAATGCGCAGACGAAGACATGGTAAATGGACTGACAATGCCAGGTGCTAAGTCAGCCCAAGTACTGAGGCGTGCCGCCGAACCAACTATACACACGCGCACGAGGTACCTACTTCTCCACCGGTCCAACAAAACAGGTAAACGTAAAGGCTACGGAAAGGCAGTGTGGACACGGAATCCGGAAACGTTTACGGACACGGATACGGAAGAACGAAACGTAACTCTGGAAACCAGGCAATAAGCTGTTAATATTTTTCGTTTCCGTGTCGTTAGCGTTGTCGCCAATTTTTCCCGTGTCGACTTAAATCACACACTGCGGCAGTGGCTGGCGACCCAGTTATCAGAAGTGCTTGCTACGACCACGCTGCCATGCACAGACAACGATAACACTGCTGATCGGGCGCTCAGTTTTTTGCACCCTGTGAAAGGCGGCCGAGCTTGGACGGCTGCGTCACGTCAGCGTAACAATCGCGCATCGAAGACATTAGTTTGTATTCGCCGTCGCTCAGTGGTCCGATAATACTCTCCAAGACCGACCCGACTGGACCTGACAGCGGCGGATTCAACATGCACGACCGGCTTCCTTTTGCCTGTATGTAATACGGCCTCAGTGTGTTCCAGGGGTCATTTCGCGGGGAAAGTGTGGGAACTATGTTCCCGTTGTTGAAAAGCTACCGGAACTCGTGCCGGAATGGCGTTCCCATTGTTAAAGTGTTTAAGAACGGATTATGGACGCCATTGCAAACCATTCTCTGGCCAAAAATGCAACAGATTGCGGGATTCTGCATATACAATCTCAAAAGTTTTCCGGGGGAGATACCGCCGGACTCCTGCATAAGGGCCCCCGGTGCTTGGACCCAGACACCAATTTCCGCTTGGCTCGCCAGCGATCCCATCATTCCTGTTTTACGAAACGACCACTGGTGCACTGGTGTGTTCACAACGGCGCCGGAACGAATTTGAAACTGGGGGCACCGGTTCGGAGCGAAAGTGGGGGCACCGATCCGGCGCAAAGCGCCGGAAAAAACATTTTTTGGTCGTGCCCCTCCATATTTTAGCTCTAAAAGTACAATTAGTCGTTTTGGCGAGCGCTTTCGTGGTGGTCAGTACAGTTTGGTCGCTTTCTTGGTTGCTGTTCTTCTATACTCACAGTACCCCCGTGCCCAGCCATTTGTAAAAGTGGAGGGGCACGTGCCCCCCGTGCCCCATGGAGTCGGCGCACTGTGTGTTCACACTCCATGTTGTGTACAAATTTCAGCAACCTATCGCTATCCACAGCATTTTCAGACTTGGAACTAAGCTTTATGTGACCTTTGATATAAGTAAGCCTGAAACATATAGACATAGCCATTGACCAGGTCACCGGATGAAAATAAAAAAGAGTTCTGCAAGTGAATAAGGGAATGAAAAAAAAACATTGCAAAAAAGGAGAGAAAAGTACTTATATTTTTATTAATTAAATAATTGATTATTTATTTATTTTTGTATTTAAAACGCCAGCAAAACATATAAAAATGTCGCAAATATGAGTGACATAAAAGCACAAAAAAGCATAGGAAGACACCAAAAACACGTGAAACACACGAGACGAAAAAATTACATGCAAAAATAAATTTCACACTGTCAGACTCCTGTGAAAATGCAACCAGATTAGAAGCACTCGTTACTGTTAGAGTGTTCTCTTGTGATATCTGCGTTATTCAGATCCGGTTATGGTCAAGTCTACTCGTCGCTCAAATTACAGCCTGCAGCAGAGTTGGACACGGGTCCATTTTTGCTAACCCAATCCAGTCGAATCCGCAAATATATGGTATTAAATCTAACTCGTAGACCACGTGCCACTAACTATGTGCCAACCAAATTCTGAGTTTTAATCGTGGTAAAACCGGGATAGCTAAGCGATCATAAATCATAGTTTGAAAGAAACAGCACCAACTGTGCTGCAGTGATTACTAATTTAAAAAAAAACGGGGTCACATCCCACCCAATCCAATCCGATCCATGTCCAAGTCTGACCTACCGTTGACGGCAAGCAAACTGTATACATAGGACCAGTGGTCGTTCGGCGACATTTCACCGAGCTGACAGTTGCGTGATTTCACCACCAGATGGCGTCTCCGCGACATCTGCAAATTTGCACTGTCCCATCGCC
>Ga0056115_1001212_pt1 | contig 12014 bp, 9 predicted proteins | sample WorMetOlspDAHAB1_FD_77007 | JGI IMG/M metagenome (GOLD analysis project Ga0056115, IMG submission 77007) | Marine gutless worms symbiont microbial communities from Max Planck institute for Marine Microbiology, Germany - Olavius sp. DAHAB.1 ... | reverse complement strand
TCTGATTCTGCAAGTTCTTTTTCAGCTTGAATATTTCCAGCGCAAGAGAATCTTGGTCTATTGTATTATTGGACAATTTTGTTGCATTATTTGATAATTCCGTCAGTGACGCCTGGAGCTGATCATAGTTTTTGCTGTGCTGCTGGCTATCGGCAGTTAGTGCTTCCAGTTTTGCCGTCAGGTTGCTTTCCAACTTGTTCATAGAATTTGAAACTGCTTTTAAATTCTGTCCAATGGCTTTTAGTTTTGGTATCTCTTTTTTAAGGGGTTTGATGGCGGCATTGATTTTTTCGACTGCAACTGCCTGGTTTTTTTTATCGGCTTTTGAGGCTTTCAGTTTGTCAATCGTATCCTGATTTTGTTTTAGACCCCGCTTTAAGTCTTCATTTATAGACTTTAAGTCTTCGTTTAAAGATTTAATATCATGCTGCAGTTTACCGATATTTTTGTTTATAGCAAATAGACGGCCTTCAATCGTTGTGCCAAAATCTTTATCCTGAGTGGATAGGGTGGTTGAGAAAGTGATTAATTTTTCGTTGAAGTTTTTTGACAGATCTTCAAGCTTTTCCGTCAATCTCTGAATCTCCAGAGAACCGGTATCGTGGCTCTGACTGACTCTGCCGGACAAATTCTGGTAACCGAAATAAATGGTTACCGCGATCAGGCAGGGTAGTAGAATCGTCAGCAGAGTTACCCGCTGACTTAATTTTTCGACCCGCAGGTCTTTAAATTCTTCGTGATAGAAGGTTTCCGATTCCGGATCGTCTCCATTGAACCTGAATTCAGAGGGATTTTTATCAGCCATTTTTTATCATTCCCATTCAATTGTACTGGGCGGTTTGGAGCTAATATCATACACCACCCGGTTGACACCTTTGACTTCATTAATGATACGGTTGGAGATCCGTCCTAAAAACTTATGCGGCAATTTGGCCCAGTCAGCCGTCATGGCATCTTTGCTGGTTACGGCACGTAAAGCCACAGTATATTCATAGGTACGTTGATCGCCCATCACCCCAACGCTTTTGATTGGCAGCAGCACGGCAAATGATTGCCAGAGTTTTTTATAATAGCCAGCATTTTTAATCTCTTCAAGCAGAAGATCATCGACATTGCGTAAGATGGTCAGCCGCCGGGACGTAATTTCGCCCATTATTCGAATGGCCAGACCCGGACCCGGAAACGGCTGACGCCAGTTTAGTTCCGACGGCAGGCCCAGCTCTTTGCCCAGTAGTCGAACTTCGTCTTTAAACAGGTATTTGAGAGGTTCGATGAGCTTTAATTTCATTTTTTTGGGCAGCCCACCGACATTATGGTGGGATTTAATTACCGATGTCGGTCCGCCAAAGGCCGATACGGATTCGATCACATCCGGGTAAAGGGTTCCCTGAGCCAAAAAATCGGCACCTTTTATTTTGCGGGCTTCGGTTTCAAAAACCCGCATAAAAATTCGACCGATGATTTTACGTTTCTTCTCGGGATCGGTAATCCCGGACAAAGCCTTTAAAAACTGAGATCGGGAATTGACAAATCGGATATTGATTTTCAGATGCCGCTTTAAAGTGACTTTTAATTTTTGAGCTTCATTTTTGCGGAGCAGGCCATTGTCGACAAATATGCAGGTCAGCTTTTTACCGATGCTGTTGTGGATAAGCATGGCCGTCACCGAAGAATCCACACCGCCGCTCAATCCTAGGATAACTTTTTTATCACCGACGGTCTGACGGATTTCTTCAATGGAATCCCGGGCAAATGATTTCATTGTCCAGGAGCGCTTGCAGCCGCATAGATCATATAAAAAATTGCGCAACATCTTTTTGCCGATTTGCGTATGGGCGACCTCAGGGTGGAATTGGACTGCATACAGCTTCTTTTTAGCATGGACGGCTGCCGCCACTTTTGTGCTGGCCGTGGATCCCGCAATTTTAAACCCGGCGGGCAGTTTATCGATGGAATCACCATGACTCATCCAACATGTGCTTAATTCGTTGAGTCCCTTGAACAGGCCATCCTGTTTTTTGATTTTAAACTCGGCAAATCCGTATTCACGCTTGCCGGTTCCGCGCACAGCGCCACCCAGAGTGGCCATCATAAAATGCATGCCGTAGCAGATACCCAAAACCGGTATTCCCAGGTCCAAAATGGCGCTGTCGGCTTGGGACTGTTTTTTTGATAAATACTGGCCGGTCCGCCGGACAGTATAATACCTCCCGGATTGAGCGCTTTGATGGCGGCCGGAGTAATGTTCGGAGGTTCGATTTGACAATAGACATGCTGTTCGCGAACTCGTCGGGCAATTAACTGATTGTATTGAGATCCAAAATCGATGATAAGTATCATGTTTACCCTTGGCAAATATATTGAAGATTGAAAATTTAATATTGGAGGAATCCTATCTAATTTATTTTCGCCTCCATGATAAGCGAAGCAATGAAAATTATTGAATCGACAGAAATCCATAAATATTCAATCTGCACTCTTCGATATTCATTCCCCTCGTTTTCCGTGAAACGGATTGCGAAATAAGGCTGAATATGTTAGACACGGCCCAAAAAGTCAACTCTAAAAATGATTATTCAGATATATGAAATACAGACTCCGGCAGAAGCGGCCATCATGATCGAGTTGGGTGTCGATCATATCGGCAGCGCTATTGTCAGTGAAGCGGAATGGAAAATTCCCGAAATTAAAGAGACGCTGGATGCTATCCGGCCCTCGTCGGCAAAAAGCAGCTTGATACCGTTGTTTAATACTTTGGATTCAATTCTATGCACGCTGGACTACTACCAGCCGGATATTGTCCACTTCTGCGAGGCATTAACGGATCATCAGGATATTCGGGCTTACTGCCGACAGTTGACAGCGTTGCAGCAGGAGATAAAAAAACGTTTTCCGCAGATCAAGATCATGCGTTCTATTCCGATTGCCCAGTCTGGTATAGATATTTCGATCCCCACCCTTGAATTGAGTCGGAAATTTGAACCATACAGCGATTTTTTTCTGACCGATACGATGCTGGCAAATCAATCGGGAACAGTTGATGACAACCAACCCGTCCAGGGATTCGTCGGGATCACCGGCCAAACCTGCAACTGGGGTACGGCCGCCAGCCTTGTGGCGTCCAGTCGAATTCCGGTCATACTGGCCGGAGGTGTGTCACCGGCCAATGTGTCCGAAGGTATGCGGCAGGTCCGACCGGCCGGTGTTGACAGTTGCACCCTGACCAATGCAGTCGATGAAGCGGGGCACCCGGTTCGATTTAAGAAAGATGTGGTAAAGGTTAAACAATTAATTGATGCCGTCAGGGAACTCGAAACGGCAGGCTTTTAGGATTGAAGAGTCCAGAGGTTCAGTGTTGTCGAGTTCAGGGCTATAGAGAAAATGGCCCACGGCGCATGGCAAACGGCCCACAGCCAGGGATGGGAGCTGAAATAGTTATATTCGTTTCAAGGGCTCGAGAGATCAGGAATGAGACAACCCAGAACGCTGAACCTTGAACCCTGAAACCCTCAACAAAAAGAGAGGAATTAACCAATATGTTAGAAAGTGGAGATCTTAAAAAAGGACGTAAAATTGAAATCGATGGTGATCCATTTGTGATTGTTCAATTCGAATTTACTAAACCCGGCAAAGGCCAGGCGCTCTATAAATGCAAATTGAAAAACATGGTGACCGGAGTCCAATTCGATAGGACGTTTCGATCCGGTGAAAAATTTAAGGAACCGGATCTGGCTGAACAGGAAATGGAATACTTATATTCGGATGGTGATCGCTACTGCTTTATGAACACCTCCAACTATGAACAGGAATTTCTCACCGAAGAACAAATCATTGATGCCAAAAATTTCCTCAAGGAAAATACGGTTTGCAATATATTGCTGTACGCCGGTAATCCCATTGGAATTTCACTGCCGATTTTTATCAATTTAAAGGTCGCGAAAACCGATCCCTGGGCAAAAGGAGATACGGCGTCCGGTGATTCGAAACCGGCCACCCTGGAGACCGGCTACGTACTTCAAGTGCCGCCTTTTATCGAAGAAGGCGAACTTTTGAAAATCGATACCCGTACCGGGGCCTATGTTGAAAGGGTTAAAGAATAACCCCTTTTATTTTATACCTGAAACAAGCTGCTTCATGGGCAAAAATCACCAACTTACTCCTGATGTAAGTGAGTATACCCAATCCCTCATTGAATCCGAGCGGCTGGGATCTCGAGTTTTGTTTCATAAGGTTTTAGCTGAAAAACCGGCGCGCTGGTCGAATGTAAAACCGAATTGGTCATCGGCAACCCGCCATGCGCTCAAAGCCCGGGGAATTCACAGGCTATATCAGCATCAGACCCGGGCCATCGAGCTAATTCAAGACGGACAGCATGTTATCGTTGCTACACCAACTGCCAGCGGCAAAACCTTGATCTATAACCTGCCGACACTCGAAGAATTTCAGAAAGAAAATAGCTCCAAAAGTTTATATATATTTCCGTTAAAAGCACTGGCGCAGGATCAACTGAGGGCATTTGAGCAACTGACCGCCGACTTCGGTGAAGTAAAACCAACTGCGGCAATTTATGATGGCGATACCTCAGCCTACCGCCGAAAGCGTATCAGAGAGGCACCTCCCAATGTAATTTTAACCAACCCTGAAATGCTGCATCTTTCCTTTTTGGCTCATCACCGCAATTGGCAGGTGCTTTTCAAAAACCTGAAGACGGTCGTGGTTGACGAAGTCCACACCTACCGCGGGGTGATGGGGTCACATGTTGCCCAAATTTTCAGACGTTTTCAGAGAATATGCCGGCGGTACGGCGCCACACCGACTTATGTTTTCAGTTCCGCCACGGTTGCCAACCCGGCCCGGCTGGCGGAGCAGTTGACCGGTCTAAAGGTAATGGAAATAACTGAATCCGGTGCACCGCGCGGCAAACGCCATATTATCTTTATCAATCCCGAAATCGGCTCGGCTCAGACGGCCATATTGCTTTTAAAATCTGCGCTTCACCGCAATCTGCGAACGATTGTATATACCCAATCACGCAAAATGACCGAGTTAATTGCCATGTGGGCCGGTGATCAGACCGGTGGACTGGCGAAGCGCATCAGTGCTTATCGAGCGGGATTTCTGCCCGAAGAACGACGGGAAATTGAAGCCAAGCTCTCCCAGGGCGAACTGCTGGCGGTTATCTCAACCAGCGCACTCGAGCTGGGTATTGATACCGGTGATTTGGATCTTTGCCTTCTGGTCGGCTATCCCGGTTCAGTGGTTTCCACCTGGCAACGGGGCGGCAGGGTTGGTCGCAGCGGGCAGGATTCCGCCATGATATTGATAGCCGGAGACGATGCCCTTGACCAGTTTTTTATGCGAAATCCGGACGCCTTTATAAACCGGAATCCGGAATCAGCCGTCGTTAATCCTTATAACTTGCATATATTGGCCAAACATCTGGAGTGCGCAGCTGCCGAACTTCCCTTGAAACCCGATGAATTGCTTGTCCGCAACAAAGATGCCCGAAAAAGCATTGAATATCTTGAAACGACCGGCGCCCTGTTGCGCAGTGCCGATGGCCAAGAATGGTATGCACGGCGAAAATTACCCCACCGAGATGTGAATATTCGGGGAACCGGCGGTCGTTATCAAATCGTTGATAAGGAGAGCGGGAAAAACCGGGGCGAAATCGATGAGTTCAGGGCTTTTCATGAAACCCATCCCGGGGCCGTCTATCTTCACCGCGGAGACAGCTATCTCGTCGATAGCCTGGATTTAAGCACCCGGATTATTGCCGTGGTTGAAGCTGACGTAGATTATTACACCCAGGTGAGAGGATCAAAAAAAATTGAGATCCTGGATATCCATGATCGCAAACCGATCTGGGGCACCACAGCCTATACGGGAACCATAAAGGTAACGGATCAGGTCACTGAATACGTACTGCGACACATCACTACTAAAAAAATAATCAATAAAGCGGACCTGGATCTTCCACCCCAAATTTTTGAAACTGAGAGCCTCTGGTTTAAAATACCCCGCGCAATATACCGAGATGCCGAATCTAAAAACCTGGATTTTATGGGAGGCATTCACGCTCTGGAACATGCCGCCATCGGCATCTTCCCGCTGCTGGTGATGGCGGATCGCAATGATCTTGGGGGATTGTCAACTCTCTACCATCAGCAGGTAAGCAGCGCAGCCGTGTTTATCTACGACGGTATTCCCGGTGGGGCGGGTTTAAATCGCGAGGCCTTCATCCACGCTGAGAATTTGCTGGAAAGTACCCGGGGGATCATATCCGGTTGCTCCTGTGAAACAGGTTGCCCATCCTGTGTACACTCGCCGAAATGCGGGTCCGGAAACCGGCCGATTGATAAATCGGCGGCGATTTTCATTTTGGAAAGGCTCAAACACACCCCCCAGGGCGATCTTGCAACGGATGAGAACATTTTGGATCCGCGGAAAGCTGCTGTCCGACTCCCCGCAACGCGGTCAAAAATATTGCACTACTGCGTATTTGACCTTGAAACCCAGCGTTCAGCGGCTGAAGTCGGCGGCTGGCATCGTGCCGATTTAATGAAAATCAGTTGTGCCGTGCTCTATGATTCGAAGCAGGATCGTTATATCGACTTTATGGAAAACCACCTCGGCCGGTTTATTGAACGCCTGCAAACCTATGATCTGGTTATCGGATTCAATATCAAGCGCTTCGACTATCAGGTCCTCAAAGGATATACTGATTTTAATTTCCAGAATCTGAAAACTCTGGACATTTTGGAAACCGTCAAAAATTATCTGGACTTTCGATTATCGCTGGCCCATTTGGCTTCGGCCACACTGGGGGAAAGTAAAAGTGCGGACGGTCTGCAGGCCCTGCGATGGTGGCAGGAAGGGCGCATCTTGGAGATTATTAAGTACTGCCGAAAGGATGTCAAAATCACCCACGACCTCTATTGTCACGGTAGAGATAAGGGATTTTTGATTTATAAGGATCGCAACAATAAAAAAGTGCGAATCCCGGTGGATTGGCAGTGACTGGAATGGAGGAGGGTAGGCCGGGAATCACAGTCAAGGATGAAACAAATGCGCCGTGATTTTAGTTTCTATGGCTTCAGTGTTCGGGTGTCAGGTGTCAAGCAATAGGTGACAGAGAGCAGGGAGCAGATGACAGAGGGCAAAAGACATAAGGCAGCGGTCTGATGACCCTGTTGAGGTTTTATGCAGAAGTCGGATCTGGTTTAAGCAAAGCTGCCGGCCAAAAAAGTGGCCCTCTGATTTAGATAGAAATCTTGATCTGATTTATTCTTTCTTTTCCATTCAATTTTCAGCTTTTCGACTTCCGTTATATCCCTTTTTCTCTGACTTCTGTTCTCTGTCTTCTGACTTCTGAAACCTGACACGTGAAACCTCGCATGATACCTGAATTCAGATACTCCCTGTCAGTTGTTATCCGTTAAATCCCCTCCGGGGCGACCATTCGAATCAGCTGCCCCAGATCCGTAATCACCAGATCGGGTGTCAAATTCCGGCAGCGGGGGTCAGCGGTTCTCAGCCGTAGCGATCGCTCATCGCCGGCAAAAAGAGCGGTTTTGAATCCGGTTCTTTGGGCAGGGTAAATATCGTTGAGCATATCGTTTCCGATGTAAAGAATCGCTGCGGGCGGAATCGTTTTTTCTTTCAGTTTTTCAGCAGCCATTTTAAAAAGAGCCGGCGACGGTTTGGCCATTGCGAAAATATATGAATAAAAAATAAGATCGGGACTAAATCCCAGACCTTGCGGGTCTGAATCTAAAAACCAATTGAACAAACAGGGAGTATAAAATTGAGCATTGGAAATGATACCCATTAACAGGCCGTGCTGCCGGCAAGTCGACAGCAGGTCGGATAAATTGGGCATTGGATATACGGGATTGGAAATCAGCTCAAATTCCGCTGCAAATTGTCTGATGCGGCGCTGATCAACCGCCGGCAGCACCTGTTGCCAAATCCGATCGATCTTAACTTCCGGGAACTCGGTGCCTTTGGCGTGCAGCTCTGCATGACGGACTTCAATAGCGTGGTGCAGTTCATCCAGCAATGCCGGGGGTGATTTCTCAATTTTGTACCTTGCCAGCAATAAGTTGATGTCCTCCATTTGCGGTGAGTTCTGTTCTGCCAGACTGATATCTCCCGATGCGCTGATAAACAGTGTGCCGTAGATATCAAAGAGTATGCATTTGATATCATGAATTAGACCGCCGGCCGGAGATATTGACGTAGGAATCGGTTTCAGGGGATGAATGTATTTTTGAATGGACTTTTTATTGATCATGAGGCGCTTAGTGACATCATATCGACAATTTATTGTCGATGTTACCATGTGATTTGATATTTCAAAGGTGTCAGGATCTATCACCTCGGTTTCCTGACACCCGAAACCTGACACCTGTAAATTACACTATCGCTACCGCGTAGGGTCGGTTTTTGTCTCCGAGTGCAGTTGCGGAAAATGGCTACTCAATCAGCATAATCACTCCACTTGAGCAGACTGAAATTATCCAGGCTTAAAAAAGACGCTGCCAGAACGGTTTTATCTATATTTTGTTGAATGGAGGTGGTGCTGACTTTCCGATAGACTTCCAATAATTTGTTGCGGTACATATCCGGGCTGTAATTTCGTAAAATGGCCTGCTTATTGTTTGCGATTAACTCATTTTTGTCTTGAACCGTGCCGGGCGCAGCCAGGAATGGGTTGATTCGAATCAGGCTGGCTGAATTCCTGCCTCGCGATTTCGCTTGTAAGATTACCCTTTTTTGAGATGATTCGTCCAGCAAGCCAAAGTCGATGACTGCATCGGAGGTGATATAGTCAAAGGCATTTTTCAACCTGTCAATGTCTATGGATATGTTGAACAGCTTAGCGGCATTCAGGACGCATTCTTGCCATCGGTTCCGAAACCGGCGCAGGCCAATCCAATCAATGGGAGCAGAAAGACCGGCATAAAGATGATCAAGCCGCAACCCGTTGCGCTCAAAATCACGGCAGATATCGATAAGCTTTCGTCCCCAAAGTAATTTACCAAAAAGCCAGGGTTCTAAAAATGAAAATCCAAACCCTTCCGTAATGCTGGTTGACAACAGCGAGCCGGCCGACAAAACCAGTGATTCAAAATCCTGGCTCAGTCCCTGATCAAATGCAACATTTAAGTGCTGATCGTGCACAAAATTTTTCCATGCCCGATAGCTAATTATATCCGCCAGACTATTGGGGGGCAAGGTAATCGCCACGGCTTGTCCCGATTCCAAAAACAGGGATAATAATATGGCCTCCCCGATATTTTTACGCCGGATCGCCCGGATTGGATATAACGTCGTGCGATCTTCAATCTCGGGTTTTGGGACAATAGTGGGGGGGGGGACCATGACGGTGTTTTCCATCAGGTGCAGGCCGTCTGGTTTTAAACCGGAATTGAGGAGAATGCGATAATCGCGCCGATTGATGACACCATAATGACAATCGGATGGATATGAATCAGTAAAATACGCAAGGGGGCGTCCGTCCTCGGCAAAGTCATGAATTTGCAAAAGCAGGTTGAACCCGGCTTGCTGCAATTGTTTTATAATTGTCAAAAAATGTCGATTTTTAGCCAGTGTCGGGTTGTGAACATGGAGTATGTCGCACGGTCCGTTAAATTTGGTACGAATGGCCTTTATGATTTTGCGGGCTGCCGAACCCGGTTCGATATTTCCATTATAATCATTGCTGTATCCTAACTCGGGGATATGAATCGTATCGGCATCCAGAGGAGTCGTTGGCGGATGTCCGGTAATCACAAGTTGCTCGGTCTGCCGGGCAAGAGTCGTCAGTTGCTGCTTTAAAACCGTGGTCACGCCGCCGGTTTTGAGGTGATAATGCAGGTAAGCAACTTTCATGCTTTGTGCTATACCATTATTTAGGCGAAAAATCCATTGTTGGATTTTTGAATTTAGGTCACTAGAAATTTTTTGAGGTTTGGTTTTCGGTGCTTGGACTTTTCACTGTTTTCAATTCCGGGTATGTTTGGAATGATCAATAAATCACTTCATTTTATTGGGATAGCCAGAACCCAGGTAAGGGCTCACACGGTATCCGGATCGGGCAGGCCGGTTTTTTTGTCAATTTTTATAATTCTGGTTTTACTATGGCTCTGGTCATAAAATTGTAGTTTTGTCGGACCGATTTCGATGATATCAAGGTCGTTAAGGAGGATGGAATGTTTAATCAATTTATCATTGATTTTGGGCTTGGACATCCCGCCAACATAGCTTAGATAAAAGCCATCGGGTCTTTTACTGATGGTGACCGCTGTTTGTGCGACCCACATGCCTTTAATCACAATGTCGGAATCTGGATGCTTTCCAATTTTGGTAATCTTTTTCGACAGCTTGATTTTGCCGTCTCCACCGGCTAAAAAGTTCAATCCGCAGACTGAAATCTTATCGTCATCTTTGAAAAGAGGTCTGGGGGGTTCCGGTTTGATAAGCGGTTTAGGAATTTTCGGCGTACTCTTTTTCATCATGGAGCGATACTGGCTCGTATCCATTACCATGGTTTGTTCAATTTTATTAGAACCGTCTGCCGGTATCTGTTCATCATTGGTATAATTGAAAACAAGAGCATGTTTACCGATATTAATAACGTCGCCGTTCTTAAGCCAGTGGGTACTGATAATCTGCTCATTGACAAATGATCCGTTTTTGCTTTGCAGGTCAATTAAGACAAACTCGTTGCCCACCGAATCAATTTTGGCATGATGTCCTGAAACAGCCAGATTTTCAATCACCACGTCATTGTTGTTACGACGGCCAATGGTCAGCGATAAACCCTTTTGCAGTTGATAATCACCAATAGCTGAATCCTTGAATTTTAAAGTTAAAGTCGGCATTCTAATTACTCCATACAGTTGTCAAAGGCCGTGTCAGTTATCTATCACCCAGCTTCGCTTCCGGCCCACCGGGCCTACAGACCCGGCGCAGAACCGAAATTTGAATGTTGGTCAAGTTTTTCCGCTGGTGAAGAATTTAGAAAAATATCGACTGGTGATAGCCTTCATCCGGGTTAAATTTATCAGTGTATTTTTTATCATCTTGACCTTGAGCACTATTGTGGTCACATTGTCCTCGCCACCGCGATCATTGGCCAGTTTTACCAGTTTTTGACAGGCTGTGTCCAATTCATTTTGGTTGACGAGATCGAGAATTTCATCCGGTGACGCTTTATCGCTTAATCCATCAGAACTGATCACCAGGATATCATCTTTAAAACATTGGATTTCGTAAATATCGGCTTTTACAGATCCTTCCGTGCCCATGGCCCGGGTCAACACATGTCTGAACTCCCTGCCCAGTTTTTCAGCGTTTTCGGGATCAATTGCTGACTGTTCTGCCAGCACGGTATGGAGAACAGAAATTAATTTGATTTTACCGTCCCGTATCAGATAAATCGGACTGTCGCCTACATTTGCCACGATAAACGTACCGTTGGAAAAGTAAACGGCCGAGACGGTGGAACCCATCCCGCGACAGGCTTCATTGTCAAGGGATGCTTCATGAACGACTTTGTTGGAAAGCCGGATACTGGAAAGAAGTCGATTGGCTTCATATGACAGCGTATTGTCAAGATTATTGTTTTTGCCGTCGTCGCCGTTATTTTTGGATTGTTGGATATATTCGCTGATGGTTTTGACAACTAGTTGACTTGCTATTTCACCGGCCTGATGGCCACCCATGCCGTCAGCAACGACATAAAGTCCCAGGGTGTCATCTAAAAAGAGGGCATCTTCATTTCCTTTGCGTTTCATGCCGATATCGGTCATACCGGCTGATTCGAGTACGATCATAATTATTAAATTGTCGCTAAGGTGGATAGTTGACTAAAGGCCGAAATAGCTTGCTGTTATTCCCATAATTTACTAATTATATAAAAGTATTCGGAACTATATACGAAAAAAAGGTAAAATTTCGTAACGCCTTGAAAGTCCGCCTAATTTCATTTTTAAGCCATTATTCGG
>Ga0056115_1001211_pt1 | contig 12015 bp, 10 predicted proteins | sample WorMetOlspDAHAB1_FD_77007 | JGI IMG/M metagenome (GOLD analysis project Ga0056115, IMG submission 77007) | Marine gutless worms symbiont microbial communities from Max Planck institute for Marine Microbiology, Germany - Olavius sp. DAHAB.1 ... | reverse complement strand
GGGGAGGGGAGGGTGCCCCCCTCCGTTTGCCGGTGCCCCCTCAGTTGACCGCCGCTGGCGACGCGGCTGTATCGTCACCAGCTGAATTGTCAAGTCTTCAGCTTATGAAGTCATACAAAGATAAAGTAATTTCATGCAAAGACTGTCGTGCAGAAAATATGTTGACTGGTTATATTTCATGATAACACAGGACCTGTTTATATGTAATGTCAAATTCCATTGTTAAAATTCATAACATGGAGAGATTCTGAGTATAATGTAAAAATGACTGAATGTATTGTATGTATTTACTTGTTAGTGTTCCAGCCTACTCTTCAGAACCTTGTGTGACGTAATGGTATTGACAGATACTATTTAATCCATTTTAATGTTCTGTCTTTTTGCTTGTAAGTATCCTGTGCATCTGTGTATGTCTGTATGTCTGCATCAGGTCGCAGTGAAGTGTGATGGCAGAATTGGCAAGAAGCTGTCACTTCATTCTATCGACTGGTGTCTTGCAAGATTCTTCTTGACCGTGCTTGCATCACTGGCCAACAGTCACATTGGTACAATGTCGACACAATGTGGTAGTGACAAAAGTGTTGATGTTACCTGCATTCCATTCATTTAGTGGCTGATATGCTCACATGCTACATACGTTGTAATCAACTAATTGAGTATTTGTTGTTACTGTTGTTGAATCTTGTTATTAACAGACTGCATTATGCCAGCATAAGTTTTTGTCTGTGTTTTATGTTATTCCCGGGGTTGTCTTTGTAATCTGCCAAACACGACCGATTTTGGATGAGGACGTACTGTATTACTGCTTCCATAACATCGAGTGCTTTCTGATTCTGATAAATCGAAGTATGTATGATGTGTAAGGAGATCCTATGTGCATAATGTCACAAATACTTCGATTGATATAGAAAGTAATAGTGGCATTTAAAAAATTTTCCCCAAGTCTCTGTTATGCCTTATGCACGGTTCCATGTGTATCTGTGGTTTACGTCCATCTTTCTGTCCATCACACCAGTGACGTCGCTTTGGCATGGAAGATGGATGTTTATGTGAATAGTGAATTTGTATCGTACAGTCATGAAGCATCTTTACTGCGCCAGTGTGTTTAATTCCATTTAGAGTAATTTCATGGTTGTAGGTGGGATGCGCAGTGTTGCACTTGCAGGTAACTAAAATAAACTGGACGTAGACCGTTCACTTCACAACGCATATCACACCTTGTCTTGTGCCAGTACACAATGCTATGCATTCACAGGTTGAGCACTAGGTCTTCTAAAGGCCTCACTCTGTGGCAGCTAAGGATATTAGCACCACAATAAACCAACGTCATTATTTATTTTTTATAAATTGTGGCCGAAATGAGATTTGCATACAATTAATAGAAATGTCTGCCTCAAACTAAACCTTTTACACTGTTATCACAGAAAAGTACAAAGTATTATACAGCACCAAATACTGCCTCAGAAATGAGGCAACTAGTCGTTGGTTTTGGTGCACATTTTGTACAATCTGCTAAACCAGAATGTTGTCAGTTGTTTGCATAATGTTATCTACATATACATGTACACACATGTATACTAAATGATGTATGAGAATGTCATGAGCATCGTGCACGCTGTTGGCTAAGCAAACTTGTTTGTTGCGTTGCATGTTCTTTGTTTTTGATTCTGATTACAGTGTTCAGCTTTTAAGCACATGTTTTTACTCGTTGTGTCACATGGTAGCCATATATTAAAATGATCGCCATCTGGGTGGATTAAATCCAGCTCACACTGGTTAAAGGCCACAAAACAGCGCTGCTGTGATTCTTTGGAATAGGCTTACAATTCATCTTATTTAAGTTGGTAATTGTTTGAGTGAAGTGCGATAATGGTCTGCTGTGATGTACAGAGTGGGCCAAAAAACTAAGCCACTATCAAGAATGGTCCTGAAATCGTATTAAAACAGTCATTAAGACTAGATTTTCACGAATTTTGACTATAAAATGACTATAAAAATATAGCAAGTCTGTATTAAGTATTCTATGTGTGAAATATTCTGTGACCTAATTTGTGAAGTCATCACTTGCTGCGTTTGAAGCTGTGATATGGGTAAAATCATGTGAAAAAAAATCATGATTGAAAAACACAATAAGAAATTTTTCATAAATCTCCATCAAAAATATTGTTTAGAAATCGAATTCACAGCTTGCTAAGGCTAGCTGATGCTAGAGGAAGTGCTGACATCATTTACAGTATATGTGAATATCACTAGTTTGCGGGTCAGGCATAGTTACTGACATCAAGAAGTCAAGTCATGCACAGAATATTTAATACTAATGGATAATATTTTAGTGTTTAGATTTATTTGTCAAATTAAAGTGCGAGTCATTAGCAGGCTTTAATACGATTTAATACAATTTTTTTATATTTTGGTAGTGGCTTACTTTTTTGGGCCACCCTGTATTTATCATGACGTTAGCTGATGTGGATTGGAAGAACATGCCCACTTCCTTTTCTGACGAGTGTTCTAAGGGGCGACAGCATGAAGACAGTTTTTGTTGTTTGTATTTGTTAATGAGTTTTCCTGTACCCTTGTGTTTGTTTTTGTTAACCTTTAACAATATTATACTTTTAAAGGCATGATAGAGCCTACTTGTGCCTAGTGTCATTACAGTATTTCCAGACTAGCAATTATGATCTTACAAAACTGAATCTGTTAAGCTTCAGTGCCACACTGTCATTCACTGCATTGCTGGTTGGACAAAGTGTCAGCTCGCATGATCATACCCAGGACTGTTTCAATTATGGATCACCATCCATAATCCAAACATCAACACAACACCAAACGTCTTAAATTAAGTTGTGTACTGGATAGTAATCACTGAAGAACGTATCTTATTACCAGTCGCTCTCTAATATTTGTACACATTAGCACACAAGACCATATAAGTGTTCTCATAAATACAGGTATAAACAACAACAAAAGGGACGCATTTGTTAACTGTAAAACACTTGGTCCTGTAAAAATTGATAACGACATTATTTTTTAATAATGTTAGAAGTCTTAAATGCATAAAACAACGTAGTCAGGACAAAATCACATGCCACAAAATTCCACTTGGCTCATCACATCTCGACACGTTCTACTCGACTGGCTTGACACGTCAAACGTGTCGAGATGTGACGAGCCAAGTGGAATTTGGGCTTATCCTGTTAATAATGCCAATGTAGAAATTAGACGTTTCAACATGTGGTTCAGTGTTATCGACAGTGTACACTGTACAAGCATAGTTACCCTTCATGTACAGTAACACTTTTACATGAACACTCCATGAACAGTGAATGACGAGATTCAGTGAATGTCGGCCGAGTTAAGTTCTGGCGTGTCGGATGACATGTGTTCAAACAGTTTGCTGAGATCACCAATGGTGAGTGTTGTCTGCTCAGCATCATGACACTGCAGTGGCATGTTGACAGTCTGCAGTAAGTGATGCATTCGTTCTTCAATGGTGCCTCGCACTAGAAACTGATGAACAGTTGTTGGCCTACAACAACATAGTACTCAGCTGTCGCTGTCGACTGATGCACAGGTGCAGGAACACAAATCAAATCACAATACAGCATTTTCACAAGCTACATAAGTATTACATAAACGTAACATGTGTCACATGGAATTGTCAAAAACAATTTTTTGCTTGAATTTACAGGACAAACTTTTTAGATCAATAAGAAATCTACTTTCCTAAAAATGATTATGAATTCAACTCGCCGTGTTTGTCCAATGCGATGCACTCGTCCAATGGCTTGAAGTTCCTGTGCAGAGTTTAGAACAGGTTCTACGAGCAGAACGTGAGTGGCTTCAATCAAATTGAGGCCGTTTGCACCGGAATAAATCGGCAACAGCAGAACAGTGACATCGTGATCAGTCTTGAAACTCTGTAGATTCTCCTGCATGACAGGTGAACCACAATCTCACTGTATCATGATCAACAGTGAAACTATCTGAACCATCTACATCTAACATCAAAAATCTGCAAGTGGAATGTTCCAAACTTGTGCTCCAGTACATTAGAAGAATGCGACATATATGCATGCAACAGCAAAGACTCGCCCCTTAATACCATCAATCGTTGTTGATTATAAAGCTAACATTACCATTTGAGCTAGCATTAAATTTTTAACAAACGCATAAACTGACAATTGTTTTGGTAACTTGCATAGTAGTAGATATTGTATGTATGTGTTGTGTTGTATAGCTTGCCATGGTGTCATGGGCCTTGAGCCTGCTACTAGCTTACTCTGGTGTCCCAAAAAGTGTGCATTAGTTTCTAACACAACCTCAACGATGTGACTTTTGTGGGGGGGGGACCAGAACATTGCAATTGACTATTTGCAGTTTGAACAATGAAGGGAGATACTCGGGACATGTCATGGTGGCGATGCCAGCCTTCACTAGTTGCGGGTTCCTGATCTACTACAAAAACAGGATCACTGTGCAAAACTAGGTTATTCGTAACAGTGCGTCATGCATGCATCTTGCACCACTTTGACTCGACAGCCACTCACTAATATCAGTCACCGATGTTGATGGGAATGCATTCAACCGTCTGGTCATGCTTCCATGCACACTGGCAGCCGAGCTTTTCCAGCAGCTGCTGCTCGCAAGATTTGTAATTCACTGCATGACAACATTGTCTCAGCGTCATCTTTGTTTTGTCATTACTTCAAGATATCCCTGTTCCAGCACGTCTTCCATATTTAGTGCCATAAAAGGTCTTGGAGTAATTCTAATTAGAAGGCTACTACCACCATTAACTTGCATCACATATTTAATCAATGAAGACACAATACACACATTATGAACTATCGGCTTTGATGATTGTAAAAAACATAAACACAAGCGACAAACAAATGTAATCAATTAACAATGGCAGAATAAAATCAGCTTACCTCGAATTTTCTAGAAGCATGAAGCATGCGATACTTGATATCATTATCTCGAAGTGCATCAGCCAATATGTCCAGCACTTCTTGCCACTGTGCCACACATTATCCATACATTCACACTAGATATGTCCTGCAAAGCGAGTTAATGTATGTGAAAACTACACACACTGGCTATGCTGCCCATGTTACAGCAACTGCCATGTCACCATGCAGTACTGTATGGTACTGCACACGTTTTTATAGTGACGACGGTAATTGAGTATTATACAAGTAATCGCCATGCATCACAATAATAATAATAATAATAATAATAATAATAATATGCAGGACGACATTTATGGTGCTATCATCTACGGCGCGAGCCATATGCGAGAGTTAACTTTGGGTCCTCTGAATGAAAGTCGGTCAGCGCCCAGGTGCTGCCAACTCATAGGCCAGGCTGCAACCTGACCTTTGAGTCTGCCTGTAACTGTACGCTGCTGTGACCGAACCTTTGCCCGTCGCCATTTGCCTCCCATCGATAAGCAAGAACTACTTAAAATGGAATTAAACACACTCGGCATAGTAAAGATGCTTCATGATTGTGTGCTACAAATTCACCATTCACATCAACATGCCAAAGAGAGGTCACTGGTGTGATGGAAACCACAGATTGACAGATTTGGCCGCCAACTCATGGGCCAGGCCACAAGCTGACCATTGAGTCCACCTGTAGGCTGCTATAGACCAAATATTCACCCATCACCATTTGTATTATTACTCAACTCATTTACCGTCCCTCGGAGGGTGGAAGGCTGAGTCGACCTAGACACTACAGTAAGTGTCAGCCTGTGCCAAAAGCTGTATATCATAGTGATTTTCGTGAAAAACACAAACTTTTGTCTGCAGCGTGGTTTGATCCTGGGACCTCTCGTGCTGCAGGCAAGCATGCTACTACTAGACCACTGTGACCTGACAATGATATGCAAATGAGAAGATGAAGAACAGGCAGCAATACAGTAAGATGTACGCAAATAATAATTAAAAGTGCAAATAACAAAGAAAAACAATATAAGTGCGTCAACCGTTGAGAAGACGAGTGACTTGCTGTGCTGTCCAGTCATGTGTATCTGCACCAGACAACGAACGACACCTTCGATCTTTGTTGAATGATCTCCCTACCACATCAGCATCAGCACACTGTGCTATGGTGGGCAAACAATGCAAAAATAATAGTCACCGACTCACACAACAGAAGCTAGCCTCTGTAACAGTACAGTCTCTGGACGCGAGTATTGATACTTGCAACTAGCATCTATGGTTGAAGCATGTTTGAACGTTGTCTGGTGCCTTTGTAGTGCCTCCCGCAGCGTTATGGTACCTTATGAATTGTCATGTTATTATTTTATTCTTATTATTATAATTAATATTTGCATAGAATGACGATAATAGTTTTTCAAAGTCAAAAATCGGCAAACATGTTACTTGTGCATTACTTGTTGTAATATATGTATACAAATATACAAGACACTGTAGTAAATTACGCAGCCCATTGCCAGAACAAGTTACATTATCTGAAACAATGTCACAATGATTCACGCATTCCAGGCATGGCTTTCAAGACTTCTATACTCATTGCTCATCAGTTTTTATGTTTTACAGTTTTAGTTTTTTTTAATTATTAAAGATTTTAGTTGCTGGTAAAGTGTGGTATAAAACGTTGGCCAGGTCGTTAGCATTTTCATTTCAATACAGTGTTGCCGTCAGTCTTGGCCTTCGTAGCGAGACTAATTAAGCCAGTAACCAGCTCAATTAACCGGAAGCCAGTGAGTGCAAAACACTAACTTCTGTTACAAGAACTTGCCATTTCTGCCCCGGGCTAGTACCCCAAACTGCCATTGATCCCAGCCCTAACTCAACATGAATCTGAGTAACTTCAATGGATAACTACATCAGTCTATGTATCAGACACACCTTGACTTGGATGTCCATGCAACCATCAGCTGCACCCGCGTGACGCATGGACACATACGAGATGTCAGCATGAGATGTAGACTGTCGACACACAGGACAGTTGAGATGTTCACTCAGTCGACCTTGGCATGATTTCACAATCAGATGCGGCATGCAACTAAGACAGAAGCAGTGACCACACTGCAGAACGCTCCACTAGATGGGAACACACATACATACACAACACTGAGATCACCTGTTACGACAACATCATTTCACACAAAAGAAACGAACCTTCATTTGAGTCAACATTCCAAATACGCATCTTCCTGCCAAAAATTCTATTCACTTATAATTATCAACAACTGTTGTGTACCAATCAGTTTCACTACAAACAACACTCTCGCTGAGTCTTGGCCAAGATATACTTTTTAACCACAGCAAAGATGAAACTGACCATCATTTGTAGACATCAGGCATTCCAAAAACTTGGTCTACAGCATCACCCATTAGGACAATGTGCTGTAACAGCTGCCAATAAAGCATCTTTAAGATTGGCGTACAGTTTGCTTAGAAAGCTAACGACAAACATGCTTCCTCAAAATACATTTCACTCGCATGTTCAACAACAATGAAGCCACAAACACACAAGCTACAAACCTTTGTTCCAAGTGGCTGGTTGCAGATGGGACATGGATCAGGATTCTCACCCGAGTCCAAACTATCACGTGCCTACAGTCAACACACACAACAGCTGTAACCCAAGATGCATCAGAACAGAAACAATTACGACAGCATTACAATCAGCGCACAATAGCATTTACTGCTTGCCAATGAAAAATAAGTGCACAAGCGAATTGCTGACAAATGAATAAAATGTCAAAATATGGACAACAATCAACTAAATACTTTAAGAAATTGAAGAAGAAAAACTTTTCCATCTTTATCGATAAAACTGTAACAGTAATATTACTGAAAGTACCTTTGCTAGATTTCTCAAGTAAGTGAGCTGACCCTTTTTCGCCGACAGTTCACTGCGAGCGATAATTCTGTCTGATGCAAACTTCATCCTGCGAGCCTCAAACTGGATTACAACATTTCACCAACAAATCATCTTCACCCATCACAGGCAAACAGCTACTGTCTCCAGTATTCACAGAATCTACAAGCAATGAGTACTCAAAATCTTCCTGACAGACAGAAGTTATTCATAGCAGTGCATCGTGCAGATCAGCAAACACATTTAGAGATTTCTACTAACGAATTAGCACAGATTGTTATACAAACTATGTAACAAGTTTATCTATAGAAAAATGCAGTGTGTAGAGAGGTTGTGGAGAAAAAAGATAGCAAAGTTCAACAATAGTCATAAATACATCACATTTACTATAACACTCATGCGTGAGTAAGTGAGTGAGTAGAGTTTAACGCCCCACCCGACACAATATGCATGGAGATAGCAAATTTGTAAAAATGCTAATACCAGAAAAGCATACAATTCAGTATGCTCTGTATAAATATCCTCATAACTGTAATCATTAAAATATTGTGACAGCACATCATATTATACAAAATTATTTAGCTTCTGCTGGTAATAAATACTCTCAACATTCTTTCGATTAAATATATGATGAATTTGAAAAGATTACCATGGCATAAAGTGAAATAATAGTTGGTAAAGTGGCGAGTCAACTACTTCTCATGTGCTGATCTGCGCGCATGCAAGCACATCACATTCACCATTGTAGGCGTGCCGGGGTCAGCCAGTTGCCACCATTAGCAATTGTACAAAACGTGAGTGGAGACCTGAGACGGTTCAACAACGTTTGACGGCGGAGGATCAACGAGTGGCTCATCATCTTGACGAAGTCGCATGCGACACACAGCCATGTTCAGCTCATCGATGGCAGTCACGCGCTCACGCACAGCCATCCACACCGGTCGCAAGCACTACAATCACATGCATGATTACACGACTGATGAGATAGAGAGCAGACAGCATGCAATACACAAAACTGCAGCAATTCTACGACCAAACTAACATTCGATCACAAAAAAATGGACAGACAAAAAATGCCACCAAAGCTTTGACTGTTCAGACATGCAGAACAACAGATGCATTCACCTTGAACTCATCTTTAAGAGCATTAAATATTTCCATCGCCAACTGTCCACAGTCAATCAGCTCCTTCTCACCTACACACACACTCTCAACTTAGACAACACATTCCTATAGCGTCATAGCAACAAACATTTCTTTCAAAAAATAACAACAATTGAGCTCTAAATAACCTGCAAAAGTTTTGGCAAAGCTGAGTATGGTCTTGAGAGCTTTTTCTGTATCACTGGGAGCCCACGTGACCTGATGTTTGGTCGACACTTGAACGCCGACGTCAGCAGCTGCTGCCTGCTGATTGGCTGTTTCGACAACACCTCTGTAACATATTCAACACAAGCAAATGTTGCAATATGGCTTACACATGCGAATCCTTCACAGCACGATGCAGCAAGCCAAATGGTTGATTGCTGAGTTCATCTGGCTTCACACTGTTTCAACTGTACAATGTGCAACTACAGCGTGACAGCAAAAAAAACTGATTTTGGATCAACTCAATATGACACATCTACAAAACTGATTGGCCACTTAATACGGTTGACTTTTGGTTTATTTTAAAGTGCTGAGTGTGCAGGAGATGGAATAGAGACAACAAGAGAACCTGCAATACGTAACAGAGTCATAGAAATGCAGAAAGGGAGCAGGGGCAGATAGGTCTCAGAAGAAGGGAGCATGACAGTGACACCAAACAGTGAATAACATCTTTCCACTAACGCAATAACAGAAAAATCAACAAAAAATCGAGAGCACTGTGACAAATGACATACATATTATTCACACTTAACCACGAAAAGAACAGCCATGGTTCAATAGAACAGGTGACATATTGCAATGGAGTTTCAAGTTCCACTGAAACCAACGTGAGAAACTGTTCACTTCATGAAAGACATTCGGCAAAAAAATACTTTAACTCTGGTCAAGGCCAGTACTCCCACTTTTCTACAGCAGGGACTCCAAACCAATGATCAAGACATGCAAGACAAACAAGCAATCAAACATAATCATTCAAAGCAGATGCATACACAGCATAAAATGTAACATCGCTCGGAAGTGCTAACCTCTCTGTGCTAAAGAACAGCTTTGCTTCGTAGTTGTGCAAGTACTTCTCAGCCAAACAGAATGCACACCTACATCAGCACAAAGACAACACCAACAAATTGTCTATAGACACAGCCAAACTAGTACCGGTGTATTCACACTGGCACATTAGAGACTTTTCTCCTTCTTCCCTCCTTCCAGTCCATTGTCTTTCCCATCGCTCTTGGGCTCAGATCTTCCCTTCCAATTGGAGTTCTCCAAACATCAAACACTTTTAGACACATACTAAGGCCAAGAAAATGTCTTCTGGAGTGAATTAATATTACGAATCACTGCTTCTCAAAGCTTCAACCTGAAATCTCAAAGGGTTCACATGAAACCATCTTCAAACATGTATTCTTTCAAAACTTTCCGGAGAAAAGTGCATGTCTGGCTTTTCGAAGTTAACATACCAAAATTTAATGCAGTATAAACAAAATTTGCCTGAACTTCTATTTCGGATATAAAACTGTTAGTATATGAAGTTTTAGTCTGAAGGTCTATCTGACGCATTTTTGTTGATGAACTGCATGTACACTATCTTTCAAGTTCCAGTTTTCACTATATTATCGGTTGGGTTGAAAACCGCAAGACACCGCAAGACGCCTGAAAATATGTCTTGCGGTAGAATTAGACCTAAATATCACACATTATGTTGACTTTTACATGTCATGCAGGTAGTCTTATGGTGTTCTGTGGTAATCCCAGCGAGTGGCGACCAAACGCACCGTTTTTGTCAATTAAGCTAGTTAAAACCGCAAGACGCCTGGAAATGTGTCTTGCGGTAGAATTAGACCTAAATATCACACATTATGATGACTTGTACATGTCATGCAGGCTACAGCGTTACTAATGAGCAATCCCATGCCAAGTCGTTTCGGTGTTATACTTCATCTCCACCCACATTAACAACACCTCCCGAGTGAGCCTATACGTCATTTTTTGCGCATTTGTCGACAGTGTTCGATGCTGACGGGCTGAACACTGAGCTCATGGCCGACACGCAGCTGGTATTCGGATCCGACGAGGAGAAGGCTCTGGTCAATGCGATACGTCGGATCTTCCACAGCTCCAGTCATGTGTTCTGTACGCGTCACATCGTGGAGAACGTGCAGCGTCACCTGACAGACAAGGGAGTGCAGTCGGCGCCACGGCAGAAGATCGTGGTGCTGTTGAAGCGGTGCATGGACGTCAGCGACGACACATCAGCCGTGACCAATGCCGCCGTCAACGAACTGCTCGAGTTCGTGTGACTGGAAGCGCCGGAGCACGTCGACTACATGAATAAGCATGTCCTCGGCAAAGTGCGGAACAACATACACCTGGTAATGTACTTGCATGCATATATATAATGCTGATATTTAAAACCGATATTTCAAGCACTTCAGTCACGACAGGTCTCACAGTTGGGCTACACTATAACGTAATCACCGTAATTGAAGCTGTTTTTAACCAAAAACGCTAACGTCATAAACTGGTTTACAGGCTTGACTGCCGGTGCTGCCTGAAAATAATGTTAACGACTAACATTATTGCATGACTCTGTTCGCTGTCTTATGGTATACAAACATATGTGCAGCTACAAAGCATTAACAACGCTTGCTATTTCTTACAGCATTTCATGTGTCAACGAGCTTTTTACTAAAAAAGTACAAGTGCGCCTACTTGTGTTCGGTTTGTGTTGCAGAACAATTCGTGGATTGGCCGAGCGTGGACAAATAACAACGCAGAGAGTTACAACCACGTTCTTAAGTCCAAGAACGACTGGGAGCAGTTGTGGAACGTCACCGACCTCGTGCACAACGTCAAGGCGCTGGTCCAGCTGCAGATCAAGGAACTACAGCGTTGTCTTCGTGGCGACGGCAACTTCATGCTAACCTGCCCCTTCCTCAAGCACAAGGTCATGTACGAAGCGTGGGTCGGCTACACGGACGATCGTCGCACGGAGGTGTTCAGGAAGTT
>Ga0056115_1001210_pt1 | contig 12028 bp, 6 predicted proteins | sample WorMetOlspDAHAB1_FD_77007 | JGI IMG/M metagenome (GOLD analysis project Ga0056115, IMG submission 77007) | Marine gutless worms symbiont microbial communities from Max Planck institute for Marine Microbiology, Germany - Olavius sp. DAHAB.1 ... | reverse complement strand
TTTTTCGTGGAGTGTTCCTTTCACACTGTAACTGTCTCTCAGTTTCACATAACTGTTTCTCTTGTTGACGACTTAGTCGTTTGCGTAGCATGTTATTCACCGACTGACAGCATGACAACTTTGCTTCTAGCAGTTTGATCTTCCTATATGCTGCACTTCTGTCTCGCCTGACTTGTTTGCGACCACTTGCATGTTGCCTGCTGGACGACATCCACCCAGACGTCGACGGAGTTGAAAGGCCTGTACACACGTTGTTATTGTCCGGGATTTCACAGTGTGAATGTGCTGTCTTTTGCTTGGCAGCTCGATCTTTCCACTTACTCCGCCATTCCCTTCGCTTCAGGCGTTTTTGTCTATCTGACAAATCTGCAACTAGTTTCACTTTACCCGTACGGACTCTCTGATGCCACCTCAAGCATTCTTTGGCCTTCGTTTCAGCAAGTAGTGCAGGATATGCTGCAATTCTGGCCCTGCGCTGTGCCTGTCGCTCAGCTGCTGTTTGAGCTGCACTTTCCCATCTACAGTCTTTAAAAACAGCTGCAATTTACACACCTCCAAACTTGCACAACTACATACAAAACCATTGCATCTCTTGTCTGACCACTTTAATTATAAAAGAGGCAGCCTGTATACAGAATAACACCACACTGTAATATTAATGTGTGGCAAATCAATATTACGGCACAACTTGCACCACTCCATCACAGCAGAAATGCATTTTAAATTGAACGTAAGCAGTGACCAAGTTAGTGCATGATGTAGATGCTACTTTATTTGTGATGGCACAGACTATTTGTTTAGCCTCCAATACAATGCTTTCATGTTAAATAATAGCAACTAAACGTGCAAGATTAATATGCTCATGTCTAAAAAGTAGTACCGGTAAGGTTTTTATTCAGAATCACCACTCCATCACGGCATTCACCACTCCATCACCCATTTGCATGAATATTGTTTCATTTGTGACGACACAGACTATTTGTTTTGCCTCTAATACAATGCTCTAATGTCAAATAATACCACCTCAACCGGCAAGAGTAATACTCTCGGATTTAAAAAGCAGCAAAGGTTATCATTCAAAATAACCACTCCGTCACCCATTTGCGTGATGGAGTGGTGCGTGACGGAGTGGTATTCACATACTTATTTTATGATTTGGTGCAACCATACGTGCACCCTATTGCTATCCTATACATAAGCACTGAGCAGTTCCCTTTCTAACATGATGCGATTCACAAAATTGCCAACAACCTGCATAATTCCTTCAGTATATGGTTAACGGAGTGGAGTGTCAACAAACATACGCCGTCACCAAGCTACAAACTATGAAAATCAACAATTTGTGCAATTTCTGGGCTCTATAACTTACCGCTAAACAATAACACATTTACCAAGAATATTTAACTGATCTGCCTAAGCACTTGGTGCAGTTAGTGTATTGGATAATGAAAGTGTGACGGAGTGGATTTTCTGATGTTCGGTTATTGTGACATCAACAAAACATTAAAAATGTCTTCAATTACATTTTATTTCACGTAGTTAATTATGTTGTACAGAACAGTCAATGTTAATGAGGTTGGCGGCTGTTAAATTTCACAGTTAACAGCAAGGGCAATTACGTTAGGCGAGTGCAAACACAATCACTGTGCCTAGCTGTGACATGAAAAATGTTAACTTTATATGAAATATATACCATTTAGTAACATTATAGCTAAAGTGCCTTCAGCTACATGGGCGCAGCAGTGCATAGAGGACAACACTCGGCGAGTCGGCGTATTACATTCCTATAAATTCTACACTAGCCTGATCTGATCCGTGGCAAGCACCGATTTTGCCACCTCTTCATCGGAAACACCCATGTGCGTCGAATAATGGGTCACTTTATATGTGGCTGAGACCAAAATCTTAGACTTTGGACTAAGACCGAAAAGAACGGTTTAAGATCTAATTAATGCAAAAATAAAGTTACGCTAAGTTTCGGTTTTAAACTCTGGTCTTAGACCAAACTCGATCTGGTCTAAGACCAGTCTAACACCAAACTTTGGTCTAAACCGAAGTTAATCTCAACAATTAGGTCTTAGACCAGACGAATATATTGTATTTAGATAGGCACTACTTGCTACTTCAAAAGCATTTAAACTTTAGTCTACAACCTAATCTCTTTATCTTCCGAACAACTTTTGTTGTTTCATTATGAATGACGCGCAATTTGCCACAACGGAGGATCACTTGGCGTCACGCATTACGTCATTCTGAAAGTAATTTTATCGTGGGAATTTGACGTTTTTCCTCATTTTGTGAAGTTATCGGGTTTTATTTCTAACGTAAACATCATTCGTTACCGTAGTTAAGTATTACTTAAAATTTAAGTGACGTTCGTGCAACTAGCCATAAGACATTGGTCATAGACGAAAGCTTAATAATCCCAGTTTGGTCTTAAGCCGGGCTTTAGCTGATCAGATTTAGGTTTGGTGTTAGTCCAAAGTCTAAAGCTTTGGTCTCAGCCAAATAAAGTGACCCAATTTGAAGAATAGTGGCAGTCACGTGGGGCCTGGAGGGGCTTGTTGTTCCCATAGATAACACTGATGTTGAGCTTTCCAGGGAATTTTCCACTGTTCAGAATTGGGCACAAACCAATGAGATGATTATTAATATGGCAAAAACTAAAGAACTTGTTTTTATTTAGACCAAAGCCTATCAAGTAAACAGCGAGATATTGTTTTTTAGTCAATTATTGTCACAAGCAGTGCATATACAGCACCTGCTTGGAGTGGTTATGTTTCCAAAGAGCAAGAATTGATACATTTCTGGGGTATTTACATCGCTGTGGGCTAACTCAGAACCTTCTCACTTTTAAACAAATTGCTCAAAGGGCTGACCATACACTTTGCAATAGTATCAAATATTCTACCCATTGCCTTAATCAAGTCCCCAGAAAATACTCATCATATCCTACGTGATAGAGGACATTCATATATAATGCCAAGTTATATTTTTCAACTGTACAAAGACTCCTGACTGTTTGGTTATATTTTCTTGTGATTAGCCTAGATGTTTTTTTGTGTTATGCTTTTATTCCTGTTACTGAATATTGATTTCCATGTTTCAACACAGCTTTTTATGTATGCGTTTGTCATCCATAAATAAAAAATTATTTGATTTGAGTATATCAGTTTGTTAAGTGGTCAGCTGTTTAGTATAGTTGGGTTAGGGTTAGTGATAGGTTTAGTGTTTGGTGGTTATGAATCCGCATATATGAAATCTGGGGAATCATTAGGTTTGACGTCCTAAGTTATCCCGGCTGATAACAACTGACACTATGATTACCGAAATCTGTTGTCAGCGTCAGTCTTCCAAGATTTGCCGGTGACAAATTGACTGTAAGCCAGTCTGCGAAGTCTGTTTACAATGGCATATTTGCATCTACTGCGTGTGTCTGATGATTTGACACACAGGCCAGTACTGATATTGCTAGACAGCTAGATCAGCTGCTGAGAAACAAATGTGCTGGTGGTTTGTGGTTGTGGTATAATATATCAACCATGTGCTGCTCATGCAGTCATTAGTCATTGCAAGGCTGCAAGGGAGCTTTAATTGGTTGGATAGACATAATACAGAGATAGGAATTATTCCAGGTGATAAAAAGGTCCAGCACTGTACTTTATATTACTGTGAATGCCGATGTCATTCATAACATCGACTGACTGTTCAGCCACTGTTCTGGGCCTGAACATTGCTTCCTGTTCTACTGACTTCTCATCTGTATGTGTCGGTGAGAATGATGGTCAGTGTTGTAAATGTAATTTGTGCAGAATAACCTTGGTTGAAAGCTTTAAAGCATAATTTTGTTACTTATCAGTTGTGATTTTAATCATATGATTGATACAGGTCCCAGTAATTTGACCGCTGAAGCATTAGCAAAGCATGAGGCATGTCAGAATGAGAGCAGTGTTGTTTTTCCGAACATTGAGTCATTATCAATTGGTGCAACGTCTGCTGGAAAATCGAGCTGCACGGTGGCAAGTCAGTGGACAGACTGTACAAATGCGACATTCAGCAGAGTTTTGCAGAGATTTGCAGCATCAAATCTTGCACAGCATAAAGAGGTTTGTGAGAATTGTGCTTACATTGTCTTTTGGTGAAATTTGCAACTTAAAGGTAATTTGTGTTAATAAGTTGTTTTTATTTGTAAAATTGTGTGAGTTTCATTATTTTTAGGATTGAATAGTTTTACGTACAAATGAGATAAAAACTGTTAGAAACAATTTAGCCCTTGGCACATACGAATTTATTTTGTTTTCCAAGGGTTTTCATAGATGATACTTTTGTCTTTTTTGTCTCTTAGTTGGTTGAATCTGAATCGTAGTTGATGATGTTTTTAAAAGCTATACAATGTGGCTGAATTCATGTCTGTCTGTACTCTTTGTACTTTCTGGAACTTGTGCAAATTTGTTATATATATATTTGTTTTTTATGGTTTGAATTAATGTGTCTGGTGTTCATAGGTAGTTGCAGTACTAGCAGCTGTCAGTGAAGAAATTAGAAGCCGTGGTGGAAATGAGACGAACACAGAATATTTTGCTGCATTGGTTCGTTAAACTGTGGTTTAAGTTGAATTTTTTGTGTGATTGTTTTGGCTTTCAATATTTTTGGATAGAACACTGAACCAGATAGAAACAGTTTTTGTGCAGTTGTTGAATACATGTGTGTTTGTTGCAGATGACTGTTCTTGATTCGGAATTGGATATGCAGTCAAATATTGCTGTAGCTTATCTTCTGAGTATTGTCATTAAAAAGTGAGTATTTGTTTATGTATATAACTTGAACCTTGTGTCATAGTTTTTTTTGTAGTAGAATTACATTTCATATCAACTGATGAAAATTGCTGCTGAGTTTTCGTCTTAATATTGTAAAATTTTATTGTTTCATATTGTTGCTCTTACATTGATAGCTGCATTCTCTGTGATTCTCATTTTTCTGTTCACATTTTTAGAGTTCCACAATCAGCATTAAGAAGTCGGTTTGCAGATATTGCTCGATCTTTAACCAATAAATTGGCGGAAGTTGCGTCACCAGAGAAAGTGGAAGGATCAGCCTTATTACGATCGGTAGATATCAAGTTAATCACTCTTATGCACTTGAAAGATCTGACTCTGCAAAATTTGTTCACCGTTATAAACAGAATGAAATTTGCAAAAGATCTTATATCGCAAGTTTCACCGCATTTTTTCTATACCTTACATAAAGAAAACTTCAAAAATTGATGCAAATTGCATGGCGAATAGAACAAAACTCTCGTCTGGTCGACGTTGTGAACACGTTGCTGGTACAACACACGCTGCTTGATTATGCCCCAGAGCATGTAACCCATTTAGGATATTGTTTCGGCTGCATGGGGCCCATAGATCAGGAGAAATTAAGCAGTCTCTACTCTCTAGGACGTTTGGCATGCCGTGGAACAAATTTTTATTGACAGCACAGTTGACAAATGACGTTTACGACTTCCAGCAACACTCTGTGAAGTTCAATCAGTAATATTTCCACTTTTCTATAATTTGACGAGAGTTTTGTTATATATAACTATGCAATTGGCATGAATTCCGAAGTTGTTCACAAGGTAGAGCAGCTACAGATTTAAGGTGTGGAGAAAATTGCTATATAAGATTTCTTACAAATTTTATTCTTTTTACAGTGGTGAAAAAATAGCAACTTGTTTAAGATTTGACTGAGTTGTCACCAAATTTCCCAGCTCAGTTTTTTTGCGACGTGGTATGTGCTGCAGGTCAGGTATAGTAAGTTTAAAGTGAGATATATGGATATAATGATAATATGCCTCTGAGCATTTTCTTATTTAGTGTTGCTTTTTTGTGATAGTTTATCAGTAGTGACTGACTAGTGAGCTGTTGTAAACTGTGTTGATATGTTAGTGTCATGTAATTACCACGTATATTCTCCGAAATGACCTATATTGCTATATATATATATGACCTATATTACTCATCCCCCTCTCAGCGACCTTTATTTGAACATGCCTGTTTAACTTGCTACACACTGCTATCACCTTCGATCGCTTTTTCAAAACCTACCTTTTTATAAAATCTTAGCATCCACCTTAGTCTGTTTCTGTGTATCGGACTGATCTCGCGGCTCTAGACCATTCACTGGATTTATTTGCTCATCGGTTTTATGTTTTAGTTCTTTTTTTCTGTTTTAGTTATTCCTAAGTGTGGCTGACTAAGTTGGCCAGCTGTCTTGTCAACTTTTGGGCGCACTATAAAATAGTTCGATTGATTGATTGATTGATTGATTGATTGTGTCGGGTGGGGCATTAAACTCTACTGTTCTTATACTGCTGCTGCTGCTGCCTTTGGACACGAGAGTTCTTGTTGCTGCTACAGTATTTTGATATTGAATTGCTTAGCTGCATCTGCCAGGTTATTGTTTGTTGTTCAAACAGTCACTTTTGGCTGTAACTTATCTGGATTTGATTGAATTATTGCTTGGAAATACAGTTATTGCTTTGCAACAGAAATATTCGAGGATTAATACTTTGTAATCTGCTGTGGATGACGAATGTTGGTATTTTCTTTGCGTTTGTAACTGAATGTTGAAGTGCTTGTGTTTCAGCTGATACTGTGTTTATCATATTTGCTTGCCTCACTTGAGAGGTCAACGTGGAACCATGAATACACGTTGCATGTTTTCCGATCGCTGTTGCCATTCATTTCGTCACCCAAGGCCAAGGCACATTGCTCTGATTTTATAGTTTGATGCACTATCATAGTACTATTTAGCATTTTTAATTAAGGTATTTCATGTGCAATTCAGCATATTTAAGTCAGTTAGAGCCTTACTAAATTGGGAGAATTACCATAGCAAGAGCACTCAGTGTAAACATTGGGAAAAGGCATCCATATCACAGCTTTGGATCGACCACCAATATGGATACCACCCATAGTGGTTGAACCTGATTGTTGCTGATGACTGTTTATAACGTGTGACATTGCTGACAAACCTGGTTCATTGTTCTTTGAGAGTCAAATTTTTGGAGCTGGTTTAAATCGGTCGTCTATTTAAGTTGTCACAAGTTGCTTTGTTGCTCCTGGTTGTGTCGCATATCACCTGTTGTTTTTTAAAATTAGAAATCATGTTGGTAGTGGCCACAGTTGTTTAAGTAAACTCTGTAACTTAAAACTGACACACACGTGCTTCTGCATCCATGGTTATCTGTTCCACAAACTATCCAAAGTATTCTGCATCTTTACTGTATCTGAAGCTTGTTGTTTCCTTTATCATTTCGTGATCCACGATGTTACCGAAACAATTCTGCCAAAGATTGAAAACATTTCTGATCCATCTGATGTGTGGGCAAGATTTTATTGTCCTGTCATGACTGCTCAGGCCATAAGATCCGAACTGGACTGAACTGATCGACTGTGAACAGGTGAGGAAAGCCAGTCATCATGCAGTGGGAGTCGTGTTGCGTGGCAGCACTTTCATGAAAGCCGACGTTAGTTCAACAACAGCTCATCATCCGGCAGCAGCCGATATTGCCAAATTCTGTCGAGAAGAAGTAGAAAAATGTGGAAGTATGTTAATGATCGCTCAGTAACTCGTGTGTACCCATCTTTTTTTAAAGATAATTAGGTTTTGGCTGTGATTATGACATCACCCTATTGCATCTGGACTAATCCTTCGGGTGCTGTTAATACATTGTTTTTAAAGAGTATAGACAGTTTATAAAACGTATTTGTGGCCCATTTTAACATGCATTTAACTTTTATATAGATTTTACTGTGTTTCGAAACGTTACTTTCCCTCTGTGCTGAATTTTATCTACACAGTACTATGTGAATTAAAATAAATAGTTACTAGCTGTGCACAGGACACTCTGTTAATGTGTTTATTAATTTGTTAACTCGGATAGACCAAGACGTGTTTGTATATTACATTATATGTATAACGTTATACTCATTTTGTGAAACTGGCCGTTTCATGAAAATGATGAAATTGGCATGAGTATTGCCTAGTTCATGAAATGCCATGGTTAGGGTTAGGATTTCTTAACCCTGACCCTAAGCCTAACCATAATCCTAATGTAAAAATTTCATATTTGGTGCTGTGCATTTCACAAAATCAGCAGTGATATTGGCCAGTTTGAGAGTAGGCATTTCACAAACTGGGCAATATGCTCGCCGACTTTGTAAAATAGCAAACATTTACAAAATGTTGTATGTTAGAAGCTATTTTTGTAGAGAGTAGAATTCAAATTATCTGTTAGAAATGTGAGTATTGGTGTAGATTATGTAGTGAATTCACAGTAAATCTTTCATTCCAGGTAGTGGAAATATAACAGCTGTGTTACATGTGCTGGAACTGCTGAAGTCCGTGATTTCCGAGTTTCCAAAGGGTGCACTGAAGTCGACTTGTGAACTTATCCTTGGACTTCTGGAGCTTCACAACACAGTGAGTGTATATTGCAAGGTGTTAGTAAAGTTGTACATTTGCAGTCGTATTGTCTCATTTCGAAAAACAGAAATGGTATATGCAGGTATATGCAGCCTGTGTAGTCCCAGAGCTGTAGAAATAAGCTCACCTCATTTCCTGGCCAAGTTTTTAAGAGGTAATAGGTCCCCGAAAGGGGCTACCTCGTTTCCTGACCGAGGGTCATATAAGTGTGACCAAATCAGGGTTAGCTTGTGTTTATTGTGTTGAGTTGTTTAGTGTCATTTGGTTTTGTTTGTTAGTATGTTAGCCAAGTGATTGGCTGGGAAGTCTTACTCTCATGATATCTTTCGTGTTGATGGGTTTCCCCTACAAAGACCAGATTGAAGAGTTATTTATTGTAATGGTTTATTGTATGTATTCCCAACATGTAACAGCGTCAACTTTCTCATTACTTTCATTTTTGAAACTGCAACATACTTTTCAAAGGCACGAAATAGCCTGTTTGTGCTGAAAGTGCTGTTAAACCCAATCAGTCAATCAATTACGAGGCAATAGACCAACTGTAGCTTTTTCTTTGGGTTTATTATGTTGTACTGAGCTGTGTATTGTTGCTTATATTGTTAACACGTTATTGCATTGATGTTGTACTCTTACATTTGCTATTTTTCTACAGTGTAGCTGTTATGTACTTGCTTTTAGCTGTTGACTGGGGTTGCAATGAAAACAATACACGGAATGTTTGCTGCCAAGCCAAAATCGACGAGTCTTCCCACCGAACTGAATATTCAGATTATAGCGGTCAGTTACTACTGTTCTGTTCTTAATTTCAGTAGAAAAAAGTTGAATCATCTAAACAGTCATTTTTTCGATTTGGTTGCAGTTGCATATTTTTGCTGCTTCATTGAGTGCTCTGAATGAGTGAATCTTTTTTTCACATTCATCCTAATTTTGTCATTTGGTATCGTATTAGATAACAAAATAGTGAATAAGAAGTGATTACAGATGTGCTTGAAGTTCTCCATTTTTTTGTTGCATCAGTTCATTTATCGTCATATTCGTGCTGTATGTTATTCGTTCCAGTCTATTCTACTTTTACTCATGATGACAACCATTTTGGTATATCTCCTGGCAGATAGCACAAGTAGTCCATTTTTTTGGCATTCACATATTTATGGTTTTACGTTACGTTTTACGTTTTTTGCTTTTGTTGGCTTTTGTTGTTGACACATTAATATCGATTCTTTTATTCCGTTGTTTGTTAATGTCGTGTGTCAGGCACTGTATGATCATCGGCCAAGTGATGCAGATGTTAATCCTACAGAAGCGTGGTTGTCCGTCATGGAACAAGCACACCTCAATATGTCGCGGTTGCTTTTTAAACTTTTTTTCGTCTTAACTGCTGTGTGTGCTACACACTCCACACTGTGTAACTGAGATGGCAACTTTGCAGTTTTTGTTTATTTTTAAACACTTGTCTGATCTAGGAAAATGAATGTTGTAGAGATGACGGTTGCAACGGCTAGAGTAAAACTGATTGAATTCTCTGAAGTTCATATATTGTATGATAAGTCAATTACGAGTTATACATTTGTTGTGGTACAACTTGGCCATAGCAATAATGAATACGTTATGTATTAAATATACTGTGCTGCATAGAGAAATCGGTCTTTATTCTTGATTCATGAAACTGACCAAACAGACAAACTACTTCTTTGTTGTTAATCAATCAACTGATTGATTGAACACTCGGCGTGGTCGGAGTCGAGCGCTGCATGTCCGAGACTGCGAGGCAGACATCAACGGGCGAAAAATTGGCGCCTGGTGCATTTGCCATGCTCGAAAGGCGAGGCCCGCAGGGCCGAGCCCACATTTGGGATGTGTTTTCGTGCAAAGGTGCCGAAAGAGACGAGGGCCGAGCCGATGCTCTTTGGCTGTGGTAGTTTTGTGGAGGAAAGATGATCGAGCGGCGAGGCCCGTAAGACCACGCCGACGAGCCCATTTTCGTGGCGTCTGATCGATCAAAAACGCCAAATTCTAGCCCTCGTCATCTTGCCATAAGGTGTTTCCAAAAGAACCAATACGTCACACAGTCAGTCGTCAATTGTCCAATTTCGAACCATAGCATTGCAGCAAACCGCATTACCGTCGTCCCGTGCGCTTATACTGTGCCAAATTGCTCGAAAATCATTAAAAATGACTGATTTCTCGAAAACCGGAAGTAGAAATATGGCGGAAACATGCGCAATCAATTTTTTGACCCTGGTTTCCTATTTGACTTCTATAGTGATAGGGGGTCTACGGCGACTTCTTCTACCCGTTCTAATGTGAGCTGGTGTGGAAAATTTTGCGCAAAACCGACAAGTGCCATTTTTTCGTTTTTTTCCAATATTTGATCGCCCGCTACAGAAAAACTAGATAAGTTTTAGAAAAGATTTTCGGCCGTTTGGTAGTAGGCTTGGTACTCTATTAATATTCATCGAACCTTCTACTTAACTCGATACATTACGCCGCGTGCCGGCGCTGCAAATGTGCACCTGGTACGCCGGCGAGAAAAAATGGACATGGAGGCAAGTTTGAGCACTCCTTCCTCCCGCCTCAAACTACGTAGCACTCTCACAATTTAAGTTTTGCAAGAAGGCCACGCATTCTAACCAAAGACATTAATTTTCTACTCCCTTGCTCGTTTAACAGCTGAGATATTACGCGTTCAATTGTGTAAACAGTAAAAAAATCGCAAAATTCGTAACAGCTGTGAGTGAGTGAGTGAGTAGTGTTTAACGCCCCACTCGACACAATACAGGTCATCGACATAGGTATAGAAATTGCGAAAAAAGGAACGTTTGGTCGATTTTTAATTCACCCGTGAACAGTCTGCAGTACACAACATTTTTTATGTTCGGACTTGGAATATTTTCACAAAATATCAACGAAGTGCAGATTTTAATTATCGTTCTCCATTTTTGACCGCCCATGTTAAAAAAATTCGAAAAGTTACAGCGACTATTTTTGGTAGTGTGACAGACGGTACGGCATAATATGTAAATTTACTGAAAGATCAGCCTACTTTGATACGATTCGCCGACAGGTGGCGCTGCAAATGTGCTACTCGAGCCCATTTTTGGCGGCGTCTAACCAAAAACGCCAAATTCTAGACCCGTTATCACACCAGAGGGTGTTGCCAAGGGAATCAATACGTCATACTGTCGTCGACTGTCCTTTAAACCATAGCTTCTAGCAAACCGTATTACCACCTTCCTGTGCGCTAATACACTGCCAAATTGCTCGAAAAACATTAAAAATGATTGATTTCTCGAAAACCGGAAGTAGAAATATGGCGGCAACATGCGCAATCAATTTTTTGATCTCAGTTTCCTATTCGACTTTTATAGTGTTATGGGGTCTACGGGCACTCCTTCTGCTCGTTCTAAGATGCGAACGTTGGCAGACAACCGGCCAATGGCGGTTTTTTCGCAAGTTTTGTCGCCCATGTAACGAAAGTGTTCCAACTTAAGTGCGTATTTTTTTGTCAGTAGAGCCAGGTGTAGATAGCCTACAAACGCTGAAAATTTCACGAAAATCG
>Ga0056115_1001209_pt1 | contig 12034 bp, 10 predicted proteins | sample WorMetOlspDAHAB1_FD_77007 | JGI IMG/M metagenome (GOLD analysis project Ga0056115, IMG submission 77007) | Marine gutless worms symbiont microbial communities from Max Planck institute for Marine Microbiology, Germany - Olavius sp. DAHAB.1 ... | reverse complement strand
TGGGCAACTATATATTGTCGAATGAAGAATAAACTCATAGTGCACAACCAGAAGTATCGTAGATAAGAAAGGAATAAAATTTTATGAAATACCTGAAACAAAATGCAGGATGCATATCCTGGTGTACTCGATGGGCACGAAGGCCACCCGCCGAAAAGCTGCTGTCCTCTACGCTGCACATTCCTTATCTCGTGGAAATCTGAAAAATCTTCTGCCTCGATCCTTCACTTTCGTGTGCCAGCTTTACTGCTGCAGTTCCAAGCACAATAATAACAAAGCGCTGCGTATTACGTTCAACTCTTGCAAAACCGTGAGTACCTGCAGTATGGTCTTAGCAACGGTACACATAGATAAAATCATTAAAGTGACGTCAGCGTCATCCTATGTATACGAGATTCTGAGTGGCCTATCTGGCATCTGCGCCGGAGCATTTCTCGTGGTGTTCTGTCCTATAAGTAGTTCGATGGCACAAGTTGTGATAACTGATGTGCGTTTCGAAGCTTCTATAGTTCTACATCGGCATACCACCATTAAGTGAGGGGGTTCTATTTTGCATATATTTTTTCTTATGTTCATAATATATCTCGTTAGTTGTTTTTCTCACATTGACATATTGTGTTCGTGTTGGGCAACCTATTTTTTCCAAATCAGTGGTGACTTTTAACGTTCTATGATTTTCGATTTTTCGTTTTTCACAGTTGTTATTTATGTCAATTTCCTGGAGATAATGTTCATTACTTTTAAAACATCACTTTTAAAACATGAGAAATATTGCAACGCGTTGGCTATTGTCGCGAAATATATTATCCCAGTTATATACGTTTCTGCTATAGTCTGAATATGAGTGACAAATTGGTTGTAAACTAAATTATCGAGCAAAATCATACTGAATTAAACAAACTGCATTAATAGATCAAAGCAACTTTTTCGTTAATGAGATCATTTGTTTGAATGTTTCTGATTAGCCTATATACATACTGCGATGTAAATATGTTAACAGGCGTTTATACGCGTTTATTTTATTTTAAATTCTTTCCTCGTTTTTCGTGATGTTATATTATAACTGTGTTTTTACCGCTACCACTCAGTGATGATTAAATTATTCTGTAATTTTAGTTTTACTTATCTTTGATACTTAGATTGCGTTAAACAAAATACATGATTTAATAGGGAAAGCGTTAACTGATGGGGCGAAGGCTGCATGTATATTTAATCTTAAGTTGCATTATACTTAAATTTAAAAGTCTTTAAACTTGTATACGTTCATAGATCTGAGGTCTTGAGTCAAGACAGGCGACGACTCTGATAATATGTTGCCAGGGACAGGGGCGTCCATCCCCCCAACAGTAATGACGCAACCTCCCCTTTTCCTTTTCCCCTCCTTTCCCTTCTACCCCTCCCCTTTATTGGGGTTCTGGGAGTATCACCCCGGGAATTAAATATGATTATACTCGAGTTTTAGGGTATTTTAGACATAAACATCAACACATTTATCTGACTGCTTAATCGGTTTAATGCGATTATTTTCCCAACTTCCTGATGTTTGTCCCCCGAGGAATTTCGTGACGCATTTTGCGTCGCCGGGGTGCCTTTGGACGTCGCTGGCCAGGGAGTCAGAAAGACGAAGTAGCGCAAACGACGAAATCTGCTCCAATATTCACAGCGTTTGTTTAATTAACGGAAATTAAAGCTGGGTGACATTAGCGCGCGTAGTTAATTAGAAGGCAGAATTCGGTGAGCATGACACGACGCAGGCACAACACCCGCTGAGGCACCCAGATGAGGTGATGAGACTCTGCGGCATCCGTCGGTCGACACGACAGTTGCTGCGGCTGCATGAGAAAGTCGACGGCGACAATTGTGTGACGCCGATTGCCGCGCTTGCTGCGTGGGGACCCGAGCAGCACACAACGGCGGCTTTGTATACGGCGGCGGCGCGGCCGTGAAAGAAGAAATCGGCGAGTAGCATTGATCGAGTGATTGATGGTTCTGGCCACCGAGTTGACTTCACCACGTCGGTCGGGGCCGGCCGTCCGTCGAGACTCGCCGCGCACGCCGAACACGGAACCCGCGCGAGACGAGATGACGGCCGGCCGACCGACCGGACGGACAAATGACGCGCGCCCGGATTCGGCCCGCTCCCCCTGCTGCCGCCAACCGACCGAGCGGCGACGTCCTCGCGGGCAAATTTCCTAATTGAGCTTTCGACGACGACGAGCGTCGACGGAGTTGGCAGCAATTGATCCACGGCGGATATCGTCAGCATCACCGAAGCGCGTCGAAGCGAAGAGTGAGCGACGCTGACGGGGCGAGCACTGCCCGTCACCGTCACCGTGTATACGTACCGTGCGCAGACTTTATGAAAATTGTGCCCGAGTCAGTGAACTGTGTGCATCCTATATCGTCAACTTCATCAGCCAACATTGAAACTATATACCGCGGATATAATCAGAATGATCATGCATGTGCTTATGTTGTGATCATTATGCGACATAAATACGAAAATGGGTATATACGATTACAGTTATATTTGTTTTTCGCATCGTTGATTTGATTTAAGTATGTCGTTTGCGCTTTTTGTCGCTATATCATTTTGAGGTGAATAAAAATGTTTAGATGCAATCGTCGTGTCGGCTGCATAAGAAAGTCGACGGCGACAATTGTGTGACGCCGATTGCCTCATATTTCGTTCGTATATATACCTAACAGTTGTGTCTGAAAAACGCCCATTTTTATATTTTGAATAAAACATAAAAAATGAATCAATTTCAGTAATTTTGGTGTACGATATTGTGATGAAATTTTACATCAGAAAATTATGTACTCGCGCACCTCACCTGAATAACGTTGCCGCTCTACACCACTACCTTGTGATCCTGGTTGCCAGATAGTCGACCACACACACAACACATCAACAAGCTCTTCCCAGAGCCACCTACTTGGAGACGATAAAACTTCGGTTAACTGAACATTGCAGACAAGACACACAGTAGCTAGAGGTGGTATCGATACTGGACGTTTTTTTGAATCACAGCTGTATATGTTTTTGAATGTCAAATGTATAAAAATGGCTGATAGATCGCGCTCTTTATTTGAACCAACTATAACTTTATTTTCAGTATCGTATACAGACAGTTTTTTTTCAAAAAGCAACGACGGACCTTTGTTTATTAACTCGCGATAATCGTTTGCTATCATCTTGTGAATTGTCTAAGTTCCAGAAAATGTACAAAAATGTAAATTCTATTTCTAAGGAAACTTTGATAGTCTCAAACGGAAATGAATAAAGCCCTGTATGCAGTGCTTGCAGTCGTACGTTCCACTGCGATTATATGAACGCCTTATTGTGCTGCAGGTGCGGAAAAGTGCCAGTTGCTTATTGCTATCACGTATAAAAATGATAAAGCACGATGGCAAATACTGACTTTTAGGCCTATAAGATTCCCGTGCCGTGCACGTTCCACATTCAGTACAGATGAGCAAATACAGTACGGTAAATCTTTTTTTAATGAAAATATGGGTAATAGGCCGCCATTTCTTTTTCCAACAGAAGTAGACCTATTAAAGCAGATTCTTTTTCGTGATATCCAGACTCACTGAGCTGGCTGCATGACTGACATTGAAAAACACGGACACTGAGGACACAGAACCAACAAAATGTTTCCATCCACCAAACTAAGTACATACAGCAGTGATAAAAATGCATGGAGACAGTGCGAGCGAGTACGGCCTAGTTTACCGCATTAGGACAGTTATTGAGCTAGAAACTATGGTGGCCCATAAAAGTAAGCCACTATCACGAACCATCATTAAATCGTATTCAAACCCGCCATTAAAGCTAGCTTTTTCATCAATTTCGACTACAAAATGACCACAAGAATATTAATAAGTCTGTATTAAATATTCTATGTGTGACCTAATTTGTGACGTCGTCACTAATTGCTGTGTTTGAAGCTGTGATATGGGTAAAATCAACGCATCTGATAAAATCATGTTTGAAAACCCAGAAAAAAAGGGAAAATATTGAAATAAAAGATATTTTGCATAAATCCCCATCTATAAGATCGTTTAGACACATAATTCACAGCTTGCTAAGGCGATCTAATGCCAGAGGAAACGCTGACATCATTTTCGTATCTGACGCATATCGCTAATTTGCGGGTCAGGCGTAACTAGTTATTGATGTCAGAAAGTAGGTCACGCATAGAATATTTAATACCAACGAATAATAATATAGTGCTTGATTCATACTGTTACATGACGAATAAATCTAGTCTCGTTACGATTTAAAACGATTTTTTGATCACATGATAGTGGCTTTTTGGGGCCACCCTGTATAACAAAGGTGCTAGATCTGAAGCTTGTAACATTAAAAAATTGATGTTCAGCGTACATATTGCACTGTCGGGAGTAGAGTCTAGACCCCGGAGTGCCTTTTGTGACCGCATGACCATGCTCTTTTAGCTTGATTTTTCCCTCCAGTCACATTATCTTGAAAATCCCCTGAATTTACATCGACAATAAATCGGCCAAATGTTGACTATATAATGTGTGCGAATCCAGACTCCGAATCTGCTGATCACAAGTTTCAGTAAAATGCCAATATATTTTCGCTGCAGGCAGCGGTCCATTTGTTTGGATCGTTTTGTAGGAAGACGTGTTCGCCTGAACTAACGAGTGCAAAGCGTATTCGAGCACTTGCTAATCAGGGTCGTCCAAAGGTACCCCATTGACGCAAAATGAGTCACAGAAATCCTCGGGGGGGGGGGACAAAAACTAGTTGACGTTTATGTCTAAAATGCTCTACAAGCATCCACAATTTTCTCGGGGTTAATACCCCCGGGTCCCCGTTAAAAGGGGGAGGAAGGAGGAGGTAATGAGAGGGGGAGGTTGCGGCATGGCTGCCGGGAAGAGTGATGGACGCCCCTGTTGCTAAAATGAAATCAATCGCCTTCGGCGCATCGTCGCATAGCGGAGTTGATTTCAGAAATAACATTCCGAACAATAATCAGAAGTTATTGCAAAAATAGTGCATCTGCCATGCAGTGAGGAAAACCGTTCCGCGAAAGTTTAACGAAACTGCCGAAAGAGTGCAGACTGCAAATGGTTGACGAGTGCATGGTTGACCATCATGTCGAAAACATTGCCGCCAACTATACCCGTAGAGCAGAGCTTCTGTTAACTCGACGTACACACATAAGCCCAGGTCTACGGGGTACAGCAGGCAATGTTACGTTTGCTGTATGTCGATAATTTCGTGTAGGCTTTCTCTTGTACGTCACGGCCCACTATAGGTCCACCTGCAGATTTGTACACACACAACTAAGCTCACGTATAAGTACAGGGTGGCCCAAAAAAGTAAGCCACCACCAATTTTTCAAAAAATCTTATTAAAGATTGCCAACGAGATTAGATTTATTCGTAAAGTTAAAGTATGAAGCAGACACTATAATACAATCCGTTGGTAATAAATATTCTGTGCGTGACCTACTTTTGTGACGTCATTAACAATGCCCGGCCAGCAAAGATATGCGTCACATGCAGTAAATGGTGTCAGCGCTCCCTCTGGCATCACCATGCATTAGCAATCTGTAAATTCCATTCCCAAATCTCCTTTTAGATGCAGAAGTGTGTATAAATTTCTTCAATTTCCATATTTTCTCTTTTTTTCGTTACGATTTTATCATATACATTGATTTTACCCATATCGCAGCTTCAAACACAGCAACTGATGACGTCACAAATTAGGTCATACATTGAGTATTTAATACGAACATATTATATTCTTGTGCTCATTTTATCATCAAAATTTGTGAAAAATCTAACCTGGTTGACGATTTTTAATACGATTTAATGATGATTCTCGATAGTGGCTTACTTTTTTTGGGCCACCCTTTTTTTCCTTTTTGTACTCGACAAAATACGGCATCAAACACAAAAGCACAAAAGAAAAAGCAGGGCATGTGCAAATAACAACCTTTCATGGTTTCAGGTAATAAGCCTATCTAGTTATATCAAGTAATAATAGAGTAATAACATAAGAGTAAAATATCTAGAACAGATCGCAAATGACTAGCCGTGAGTATATAATTCGTCAATAACATGTTCCAACTCTGGGATTGCAATCACTGAATGGATATTGCCGTATACGTCGAGTAAATTCGATTGATACCAATTAAGGCATGGCGCTTAAATACCATACATTTACTGTTGTCATGCACTGCATGGATATAAATTTTTCCAGAAAAAGTTGCAGTTCGGATATCAATTCGGTAAGTAACGGGTAGAACTCTGAAGAATTTCTGACACACACTGACGACCGTCGCTGCATGATCCTGTATGTACACTCTACACACATGCGTGCATCTGGGTGACAGACGATGGAGCGACAAAATGTTGGTTTAGGGTTCGGGACAGACAGTGTTAGACTCAGAAATCGTTATTTTTGACGCCAAGTTGACTGTTGCTCAGTTGGTTCGTCGCACAGTCGTCCGTCGCCCATGCAGTATATATGTGTCGCCCAGATTACTGGCGACCTACACAAAAGCAACCAAATACTGCAGAAGAAAAGCAGTACAAATATTCTCCATAAGCATGCATACCATATAGGCCTATACACCGTAAAGCATGTCTTGAATTAAAATTCATTGTATTTGCCGTTACCATATATACCAAAACATTCTGACAACGAAGGCTTTGTAAGCTTGCACATCCGAAGTGTCTAGAGTCCTCAGCTCTTTGTGGTTGACAAGTCATCTGGAAGCAGAAGCACACGTACTGGCAATAAGCCATTGCCTATGCAGCTGTACACAAACAATAAATGAATAAACTTGGGCTTATATATGAAACAAAACCAAACCTATGACACCAAATGGCAGTATTAGATTAGTTAAAGCAACTTCAGCTAGTGTGGCTCAACCAAAACCTAACAACCACTTAACATACTAACTTTTTTACTAGCCACATGACTAAAATTTATACACAAAATGCTACCATTGTACAGTGACAAAGAATTTCACAAGATAACCTATGAAATGTATCTACAATTTTTTCCATAGTATATTTCGTAATATGTATATATATATATACCGTGTACACCGCCATAGCTCAATAATGTACTCCAAAAACACTTGCAAGTAAATAGGCCAAAAAGTAAGGCCTATACGAATGCAAACATTGCGAGTATGTATAGTACAATGGCCTACATTTGTCTCAAGCGTGTTTACAAGTAAAACGACTGCAATTTGAGTACTCAACAATAATCCGGAAACTAAGACTTACGCGGGCGGCTGATGCACGTCGTTGTGCTGGTATAACGACGCGCATAATTTATTCGATCGTAAAATCCTATACACGCTGCGTCGTTACGGCAACTGCCGCAGACAGCAACGGCCCGTGCCGTTTACAGCGTGAAAACACCAGTGACGGACGGCGTCAACGGTGCATACTCCCTTGTCGACGACGGACGGATGAGGTTCTACGACGAGACGGTGAACACGAGCTCCGCACGTCGTAGAAAAACGGTCCGGGCAGCATCGGTCCGGCGTCCGCCATTTTGACTCGGCCTGATCGCCCGAACGTCGTCTCGCCTGCTCGTCGGGTCTGCATGGTTTTCTCGGGCCGCCGAGACTTGGAACCGGCAAAAACGACCGTCACCGACAACAAACAATGGCCTCGAAGCCGTTATTTGCGCCGCGAAACCGTCACACGCACGCACGCCATTTGCATGTATCCTGTCGGGCTAGATGAGTGGACTGCATGCGTGGAGGACGGGCGGCGGCTCAGCCGCGCCGGCCGTTGGGCGCTCCGGACCATGCAGCCAGGCGAGGTCCGGTTGGCAGCTGCCGCCGCCGCCGCCGCCGTGGCACCCGCGTTGCCCGCTGCAGCCGCAGCATGCAGGCGCGACCACCCGCAGACATTTTTGTGCATAATAAAGTCCCTCGCCGCGGCTCGACAGGTCTGCTGGCGGTCACAAGCCGGGCGGCCATCCGCAATCAGCTGCGGGACTGTTGGGCAGCGGCGGGCGGCGGAATCGGTTAACCCAGACCGGGCGAGGCTCGAGGGGCGCCTAAAGGTTACGGGCACCTGGCGCGGATGCGGCGTGAACTAGTAGGTCGAGTCGGCTGAGAAAGGAAAACAGCCGTGCCCTCCGTGTTGCTGCTACGGTGTACAGTTGCTGCAGCTGGGGAATCTGGGCCGCGAATGCAGTTAGAGTAACTGCGCAATGTCTGACGCATTGTGTTCGCGTACCAACTCTGTGTATGGCTGAGTATTAAAATGGCCGGGCTCGTTAAACCGAATATTCAAAGCAGATATGCAGGCCTATACAGCTGTATCAACATATAAACTATTACTAAAAAATTGGGGCACATGTCAACAAAGAATCATGAAGGTCCGGGTTATCAACGAAAATGGCGAAAACTGTGATTAGAATGAACTGCGAATACTCAGCGTTCAAAAAGCTGCAGGATACAAACTTATCGGACAGATGATACTTTGAGCTTATTTCACGTGTTTTATCCGAAAATTTATAAGAAGATAGTGTATTGCCTGCCGGCAGCCGGCAGTCATATTTACACTGCAGGTCGCCTGCCGGCAGTAAGCGATGATTGGCTGGCATGTGGCACGTGACTGAGGAACGCAAACACTTAAAAATGTCAGTTATACGATTGACTAACGGTTTGCCTCTTTTTCGGAACTGGAAGCTCGAATTACAGAATTTTCGAAGGCTTAGATTACCTTTACACAATTGTGTATGTGAGGGTTAGGGTAGGGCTAAAGCTAGGGCTAGGGTTATGGTCAGGGTTGGGGTTAGGTTAGGCTTAGGTGCCAGTCAATCATTTAGAGCTCACTGCCGGACAGACAGACAACAACTGCAGCATAAGACTCTTACGCTGCAGTTGTTGTCTGTTTTGATATAGTTTGCTAAAATCTTGTTCATGTTCATTTCTGCTATGTATATAGACAGGCTATGTTACTGCTGTTACCCCGTTTCTTTTTTTAAAGTTTTTTTGCATGTTTGGCTATTTTGTGCTGTACTATTTAACTCGTGATTAAAATATGTTTTTATAACGTGCTGAATCCCCTGCCATAAGACCAAGCTATCTTGAGAGATATTCTGACACGTGGTGAATAAAAGATGAATATATAGATATGAGTGATAATTTCACTAAAAATGAAGTCAATTCACCCAATATATAAAGACTGTAGTAAAACGACAGGACAATTTGAGATCCGGATAAGCAGAAAGCCAATGATAAGAACATTTATGCAGCCAGTGAACGAAATAATTTTTATATGAGATTCAATAGAGCCTAAGTTATTTTGTTATGCAACCAAAAATGGTCGTATGAATTCCTTTTTAAATTTATTTATTTGCATTTTAGGCTACATAAAACTGTAATTGTGGAAGAAAAATATGAGAGACAAAGTATTGCTGCATATCCGTGTTTTCTCTGCAAGCATGCAGGGACTATGAATTCTCGTCACGCATATCGATTATCTGCTGTAGACCCAGTTGCATGTACAGCTGCTTGATTCTGTCATGCAAATTCAACCCATCGTCGCCAGAAGGTACTTAAAACGCAGGACCAGCCAGCGCAGGACTGCATGCGAAATAACGCGTCGATCAAGAACGCAGGTAAAAATAACTGAAAATTGACTAAAAATGACAAAGTGAAAGACTAACACATGATACAGACATTTTACGTTGCAACTTTGGCTACCGATATTCGCTCTACCGCATTAAAATAGCGAATGTGCTTGAATATTAGTGAAGTGTTACGGGTTTTGTTTCCTATTCGAAATTTCGAATATCGTTTATAAATTAATCGTGTCTGACGCTACAGTGTATTAATACAAATTGGCGATATTTAATTTCACTTCTTATATGCTTTACACAATGAGATCTCAAGACATAGGGCCTACACTACACTGACATTAACGAGAGGCTCAAAAACTGCTGTTTGTATTTCGTTGTATATTAATGTATGCAGATATTCATACCAAATATTTAATGGTAAATAAATGGTGTTAAAAACATTGGCCAATGAATATGTCTAACGTGTATTTCGCTACTATAATTAGGTCCCTTCACTCACTTCTACCATAAGCTATGCACGAATACATTATATAGATTTTCAATAGCGTGGGATAGCTTATTGTTTGCCATATTCCGCGCTACAGTTTTTGCCCGTGGTTTTTGAACTTTTTGAAAAACGATAAACGTACTATGTAAAAACACTTTTTATAATGTGATGACATTTTATCAGCAATCTTTGATAACTCAATGTAAGCAAGTAAGTAAGTAAGTAAGATAATTTCGAAAGCGCAGTTAAAATTGGGGGCGGGGCATCGAACTGACCACATAAAAATGTCTTCAGTCACTGTCTGAAACAGCTATAACAAGTGTATATGTGTGTCTGTACATTTGCTGCTGGCCTGTTTCTTGAGTTCGTTTGTGGTTGTGTGTGTATGCTTATGTGTAATGCTTATCACTGTTTTGTTTCCACCAATGATTTTAGCAGAATAATGATAAGAACAGAATAGAGCAAAATGACGAAACATAACAGAATTTTCGACAAAATAATTTTTTTTCCTTCTTGCTGTCTTTCTGTCAGTGACTGCTATAATCGCATGTCATGACGGAGCTCGTCGTTTCCTGCTGGAATGTACCGTGGCGGTTGTCGCCTCACGGAAGACGGAAACACGGTCGATGGCTCGATGCAATGCAAAAGCAGCCCGGGCGATCGACACTGCAGACAATGGCACTTCAACGACGCCGCGTCGCACCTTCCCGGCATCTTCAGACGTCAAACGACCATCAAACGACGCCATAAACGCATTAGTTTCTCGTTAGGCGACGCGCAGGAATGCGGCAGTTCACGGCGCCGCAGCACATAAGGCGATAATGATAATGGTTTTATGGCCTATACGTTCGAGCCCGTTCCTTACGCACAATCAGAATCGCCGAACCACATACACCGCGTCCGCACGCTGCGTTTTAACGACTTGCCAATCGAAATGCCAGCACGTCTGTCACCGGTTCTCAGATGAACAGCGTGCGTTATGACTGTGTGGTTGATGTGGACGCTGCGCCTATGTTTATCGTGATGGGCGTCACACTTGTGGCTGTTTCGGTGGCTTCTATTATCTCTGACACGCATATTCTGTTGCAGACACGGACAGCTCCGCCGTGTGTACATGTTGCCCCGTCTGGAACCGTGTATATGTGACTTTGGCGTTCGCGGCCACCGCAACAAGTCTGTAGTAGATTTCGACATTTAGGCGAACCGTAACAACAAAATAATAGTTTGGGCAACACAGCGTCTACTCCGCGTCGACGGACTTCAAGCGATGTTGGTGCGTGCGTGGTCGCTTTCTGCTCGGTTTTTGCCTTGTCGGGCACATAGACGTACGCGTCTATATACAGTTTTTCTGAAAAGACCGTCTCGCTGAACTGTCGTGTTATGACGAGGCATGACACACACAATGTCGGAGTTGTCGCAGTCGACTCGACGGCGTTGGACGTTCGCATAATGTATGAGCGGGTGCGCTGGCGCGCGGCACGCGGGTGTTTATGTAAACACGATAATCGATGGATCTGCAAGTGCTCCGCGGGGCGAGCGCCCGGCGTGTGCGGTTCGCGAAGTATGGCCGGTCGCTCGGAAGATTCAGCTCTCTCTCTATTACGATGGATATGTAGTGAAGCGGTCAGCACCGCCGCGGCGGCGGCGGTGCGTGCGGGCGAGCAGCGCCGGCGCACCAGACCGCTGCACCCGCCCGTCCGATCGGCCTGCGGCCCGGCTCCACCGTTCATCATTCTACGCCACGCTGTCTGCGAGTAATCTACGGCTGGTAGGCCGGCGTTCGCACTGGCCTCCTGCTGAGGATTACGTGCCCGTCTCTCGGTCCTATCATCGGATTATCTGCAGCGCGAGCGTCGCCGCGCCGCCCGCCCGCCCGGCTCAGTCGTGCACACGGAGTCGACCGGTAAACGACGAAGCCTATATATACGCCGAGTTGCCGCCGCGTG
>Ga0056115_1001208_pt1 | contig 12034 bp, 9 predicted proteins | sample WorMetOlspDAHAB1_FD_77007 | JGI IMG/M metagenome (GOLD analysis project Ga0056115, IMG submission 77007) | Marine gutless worms symbiont microbial communities from Max Planck institute for Marine Microbiology, Germany - Olavius sp. DAHAB.1 ... | reverse complement strand
GATCTCAGAATGGCAACTGTGAAAAGGACGTGAAAGTACGTATCGGAAAAGCATCAGCTATATTCGGCAAGATGAAGAAGGTTTGGAGGAATAAGCACATTAATCTGCTGACGAAACTGAGACTGTATGAAGCACTAATCCTATCGACTCTCCTCTATGGTGCAGAGGTATGGCCTCTTACCGTCACATTGAGCAAGAAACTGGAAGCAGCACACCACAGGTGGTTGAGAGGCATTCTTGGTATCACCTATCACAAATGAAGAAACTTGTACGGAAAAGAACAGGTCAAATACTTCTTGAGAATGTGATCCGAGAAAGAAGAATGCGATGGCTTGGTCATGTAACGAGAATGGATGAAGTACGCATTCCGAAACAAGCGCTGCACTAGGAAGTTGCGGGATTCAGGAGAAGACCTGGCAGGCCAAGGATGAACTGGAGAAATGTGGTAAAGAAGGACCTCCAAAGAATGGGATTAACCTGGGAAGAGGTTGAAGCATCAGCTCAAGACAGACATTGGTGGCGTCTACGTGTGGCCCTATGCATCGGTGATGCGGGTTGAATCAAGGTCAAGGTCAAGATCACTTACTTACTTACTTACGTACACTGTCTGTCGTGCGGCACGGAGGTACACGGAACTCTTGTACAAAATGTCGATCTGGACGAAATTTCAATATTTGCTCATCAAAACTTTTTGTCCTATGTAGGCTACATCTAGAAAAAAGTATAGGCTAACTAATGAACAGATACCGAATCTGCCGTTCTGCATTTACGGCCGCAGATAAAAGCGAAAGTGAATGGTGGAGTGAATGAAAGCGAATGAATAGTCGAATTTCGCGGGGCTCTTTTAACAGACGTGAAAACAGTTTTGTTTGAAATTGGACGCAGGCAGCACGGCGGCGTGAGTCGGCGGCGCCGCGCAAGCATAACAAGTGGTTTCTAATTGATCTCGTGGCGACGTGATTATTTCCGATTCTGAAAAGATGCCACCGCGGACGTCCGCGGGGAAAGGAGAGCGGAGGGAGGCGGGCGGGCGCCTGTCGTAACGAGGTTACATGAAAGAGCGACGCCGCGACAGACGAGGGCGGTGGGTGCGACGAGGCGGCGGCTTTGCTGATCTAGGAGCAGAGCAGGCACAAGATCGCTACAACGTGTCGAGTGGTCCGGGTCGGGTCAGCCGCCGCCGTTGCCGGCGACGCCGCCGGCCAGTAACCGCTTATCACCGGCGCGAAGCCGACACCGTGTACGTGTTGGCTAAACTGTTGATTACCCGTCTTGGCGCGGCTCATCAAAGACGCGCCGGACCACCCAAGTGCATGACCGCTGGCAAGTGCGTGCGCGCGAACGCCCGTCGCTGATCGGCGCTCGCGCTCGACAAGAACGCTCTCGTTGTTTTTCGCCACTAATGAGAGATCGCGCCCTTCTCGTTAACTTGCTGTTGAGTCGAGGGACCGGTCAGCGGCGGCGATCTCGTCAGACGAACCCACTTCCAGTTGTCGTTCCTCCTGCTGGAACAATTTGCACCAAAACGAAAGCTCAAAAGCCTTTGATTTCATTACCTCGACTCATCCGTGAGTGACGTCGCCTTGCCACCTAACTATATGCGCTCGCCAGACCACCCACGAAGTTTTCGCTACAGCCAGCGATTGGCCGTCCACATTTCTGTCCGTCTCGCTCCTGAAACGCCAAGCTGATACGCGCTGCTGACTATTGATAGCACAGCTAATTAGTAGCGAGCTGCATTGTTTGACACCACGTAGCTACACGTACATAGTTATCAACAGCACTGCAGCAATGCGGCAACTTAATACATGCCATACACGTGATAATTAGAAAATTATTCAATTAAATTATTGATGTTTTTCTTTGAAGTACGTAAATTTAATATCGTCCGTTCTACAGTACAGGCGTATCATAATGTGCTATATAACACCGTGTCTCAAAAAATACAGTGCCAGTGTTATTTTTTCGGATAATTCCGTGAAACATTTGCCAATTTTAATAATTTTTGTCATGCAACGTCACAAAATGACGGTAATTTTGTCAACCTCAACACTTTTGCTATACTACGTTGTGAAATACGGAAGTCGAATTTAAGCCGTTTACAATCGTGGATTCATACTAGGCATCGCATGCGTCGTCTCAGGGAATCATTGTGGTTGACTACACCGTGTGGAGTGGAGTGTGATTCTGGAGCGAGTGTATTGTACCAATACCTCTGACGTTGACGAACTGGAACGATGCATCAACAGCGAGTGGGCTGCTCTGACTCATGCGGTTGTCGAACCGCTGTTGGCGAGTGGCGTCAAACCTCTGCACGCGATTCCCTTCGTGCTGGAGGCGGACATTTTGAGCAAATGTGATGTCCTGTAATTTTAAGATGATGATTGACTTTCTTGAGACAATAACTGCCTGTCGTGTTTGTCGCTATTCAGTTAGTCATTAAATTGAACACTTAATTGTTGTGTTGACAACTCAAATCTTACACTTTGAATTTCTCAAGCTACTAGGCCTATGTGCGAGCACACACTTTAGGTGAAGTAAACATTTTAGGTACAGTTTTCCAGGGGTTTATTCCGGGACACTTCGTCCAATTTTCATTGAAATCAGTTCATATTTGACAGAGACAGACATGCATTTGACAGTCATGTATGTCCTGCGTTTGTGGGTCATTTAATAAAGAAGCTATTTACTTACTTACTTACTTACTTACTACATGGTCAAAAGAGAAGTTGGCACCAGTGGCGTCGGTACGAATTTGAAAGTGGGGGGGGGGGACACCGGTCTGGCGCAAAGCGCCGAAAAAGATTTTTTGGTCGTGCCCGCGCAACGTTTTTGGTTCTAAAGTGGCTTGACGTGCGCGTTGATGCAGATTTTTCTTTAATACCCTGGATGTAGGCCGACACCTTTTGATGGTAAGTTGCTGACGGATAATAGGCTTATAGAGAATAAAAATTTACAGCCGGCTATCAACGCATATTCTTAATATTCTTCTCCAACAACGTTCTCCGATATATAGCCAATAAGTGGCATCGTAACCGAGGAAGCATTTCAGTCTTTGCTATCAGTGATACTGATACACGTAATTGTAGTGGATAGGTACCAAATTAATTCTGAAGACGAGTTCAAGTCCGCCTATCATCACGAACGAGACCAATTAGAGTTGAATTCCGAAAGAAATGGCCTCCGCGCAGCTCAAGGAGATGCTCCAAGTTGTTAGCGATCTGTTTTCTTCTGGAGGTGCCGGCGGCAAAGCGTTTGAAGTCAAGCCACTGCTGCTCTGTCTTGTCTGCGCGGCGACAACGGCTACACGATGTGGAATGCGCCCGGTCGTGCCAACACCCTGTCGATCGTTCACAAACTCCGTGTAGCAACCGTTTTCGTCGTCAGAATCACACTAATTGAACGGTTAATTCGGCGAGGCTAACGAATAAGTAAGTAAACGGGTAAGAAATTTATGCCGATTTAGGACCCCGGTAACCATGCGCCCATGATGTTATTAACATGCATTATTGCCATCTTTTACCGTTTCGACGAATTGCTACTAACGGTCTATAACCACGGTAAACAGTGTTGCTTACAGTACATAACACTAAGCACAAGGTATCATAGGACTATATAAAATAAGGGCCTGTGCGTGCAGGCATAGGCATGTCCCTATTTCAAAAGATCATTAGGCCTAGAAGTCTGTAAACTCAGCCTTTCACACGTGACCAAAAATGGGAGAAACAAAGAACAATAATTCTGGTTGTTATCTATTTTTGAATTTTGTTCTACGATGTGATGGTGACAAAGTTAATCATACGCGACCAAGAAGCCGATGCTTTACGTGATGTTTCTGTATTTGTGAAAATGTTTTAGTTTTTAATTTCATTTTAAACATAATTTCACATAATAGGATGATTAGTTTAATCCTACAAACTAGTCGACCTACAGCCCAGGTCTGAAAACTGGTGTTTACATTTTTAAGCCTAGAAAGGTTCTAAATTACTGAGACTATGACTTCTTGTTGCTGTAAATTTAAAACACTTTAATCATAGCAACAACTACAATATAATATTACAAAGTTATATAATGTTATAATACATACCTTGCAAATAGACCTATAGTCATCTGATGATTATTACTATTATTCGTATAGTATTACTAGCAGAAATAGTATGTAAATATGTATAGCTATTTGTATCATGTAGTAATAGTAGTATTAGTGTTGCAAATCTTTATTCGCCGAATTTCGGTAGCAAACATACAAAAAAGGTTAAAAAAAATACTCATAAATCAACAAAAAAACAAATTAAACGTTAATAGAACTTGAGAATATGTACACTTACATTATCATCAAATGCATTGGCGGATCCAGACATTTTGAAAGGGGGAGGGAGGAAGACGGTGTATCACCCCGTCGTCATTTATCTCAAATGCACACAACGAACTACAGGGTGGCCCGAAAAAGTAAGCCACTACCAGATGATCAAACAATCGTATTAAATCGTATTAAAGCCTGTCAATGAGATTAGATTTATTGGTCAAATTAAAGTATCACTCAAGCACTATAATATTGTTCGTTGGTATTAGATATTCTATGCGTGACCTACTTTCTGACCTCAGTAACTATTCTGACGCGCAAATATAGAGATATGCGTCATATACGGTAAATGATGTCAGCGCTTTCTCTGGCATCAGCTCGCCTTAGCAAGCTGTGAATTCTATGTCTAAACGATCTTTTAGATGGAGATATATGTAAAACTATTTTTTATTTTTATTTTTATATTTTCTTTTTTGCTGGTTTTAAAACATGATTTCATCAGATGCATTGATTTTACCAATATCTCAGCTTCAGAGCAGGTGATGACGTCACAAATTAGGTCACACATGGAATATTTAAGGGGGCGCTGAAATCGCGAGACCTGACATCGCGAGACCTGACAACGCGGCACCATATCGCAAGGGTGGACATCGCAAGACTTGTTTCAGTGTTCGAGTAGATGCTCACTACAAGTTTATGATTGATTCAGGGAGTATTATATGAGCTGCTCATCGGTTTTATGTTTGTTTCTAATTCTTTCTGTCTTTAGTTATTGCTACGTGCGGCAGACTAAGTTGGCCAGCTCTCTGGACAACGTTCGGGCGCACTATGAAATAGTGATTGATTGTGTGATTGAATGATAGATCAATTTCTAAAAGTTTTCTTTGTCATCAATGCGTCGTTTTGTATACTGTCTACGTGTTGTATGTCCGCACGGCACCAGTGCGAAGCCAGCAATGCGGCGCCACGATGCACACTTCGCAACAGTCGTCCGAGGTTGTTGCTGCGGCTGTCGTTGCCGATTCCGACGCCCTTAAGTTGGCGCTGCTGGCACAGACGCCTGCCTGTTCTCGTCTTCGTCCTCGCTGCTGTTGCTGTTGTGCTGTTGTCGACCCGCGGCTGTAGAGACTCCGTATGAGCGCCGACAGAATGGCTGACTGCACGCAGAAACTACATGTACAGGCGACTATAAGCGCCGCTGTAGAATCGTGACAAACAGGATTTAATTCGTTCGCTTATCGTTCAGCACATTCATTTTTTCTTGGGCCGACGGATGTTCAACCCGTTGCGATCTGTGTAATCTGGTGCCGCGTTGTCCAGTCTCACATATCAGTCCCCACAATTTTGATGGTCTCGCCATGTCAGGTCTCGCGGTTTCAGTCGCCCCATATTTAATATATACTTATTATATTCTTGTGCTCATTTTGTATTCGAAACTGGTGAAAAATCTAGCCTTAATGGCGGGTTTTAACGCGATTTAATGATGATTCGTGATAGTGGCTTACTTTTTTGGGGAAAAGGCGGCTTATTGCCAAAAATTGTGAGCCAATGGGGAAGCGGCCGTCCCCACAGCCCCCTCCCTTGAATCCGATCACTGATCAAATGTGATGCAGCAATACTCTGAAAAGTACACACATTAGCACACATCATTGGCCAGCAAAAACATAAAATAAAGGGGTATCACATATGCCTATTGCTCGGATGCTTGGTTGTTTTTTCTCGTTTTAACATTATGATGGTGAATAGAAGCTTTTCAAACTGGCATCAATGAATGCTGAAAACCGCGCCCATCATCCTAATTGTCGGTCATCCTCAGCAGGAGGCCTGAGTCCGTTATTCCGTCATTCGGCCGAACATCAAAGGACGCTAACTACGTGTCGGTTTGTAAATTTGTTTGTCCGTCTGTTTGTTCGATCGGCTAATATTCGAGCGCCCTGTTACGCGTAACTGCCGCCTTTCCTTCCTCGCTATAGCAGCCGCAGCTGTCCTCGCCGCCGGTGACTACACAACGTGCCCGATGTCGACGTAACACCGGTAAAGAACGCACAGGTCACCACCGCAGACCGCTGGCTGCGACTATTTTCCGACCGTCGGACGACTGTGTCCAGAATTAACTAGCGGCCTTTGTTCGCCGCTCGCGGCGCCACATATACAGAGTTCCGCCCTCTGGCTTTGAACCGCGAGCGCAACTCTATACCGGCTAATTTGTCGCTAATTATACTAGTCAGCGTGTATACAGCCGCACCGTGCAGATAGGCACACCTCGGCGTCGTCAGTTTCTCTTTCCCAACGGAACTCTCTGTAGACGCCAACACTTTGCATCGTTTAGCCACCAGCGCATCGCCAGTAGCTCGGAAGAAGTACCTACAGGGTCGTCCAAAAAGCAGGCCGCTGTCAAATTAATTAGCACTGAATCACATATTAAAACCCATCAATGAGGCTGAGGCAATATTTATTTAATCAAATGTTAGTTCAAAATAAGCAGTAGAGTATTGTACTGTAAGATGGTGTTAAATGTCCAATGCATGATGTAACACGTAGCATCATGTCATGCGACGTTATCAGTTACTGTGCATGACGCAGCAACGTGGGTAAAATAAAACCTTAATTGAAAACCTAAGACAGAGAGAAAAGATAGGGTTAATTTGTTCACAGGGATTTCCATCTAAAGGATGGTCTAGAACAAAAGGGAGCGCTGATATAGTTAACACTTATTTGACCAATATCGCAGATTCCCAGCTCACACAGTAAATGACATCACATATTACGTCACACATAGAATATTTATTGCCGAATCATAATAGTATAGTGCTTGTCTGACGCTTTACAGAGTAATTTGGCAAAAAATTAATCTCGTTGACAGGCCTTCATGCGACTTAACACCGATTTATTGATAATTTGGTATACAGTATATATAGTGGTCCACCGTGTGTGACTGTCTCAATGATTATAGCACCGCATCCTTGTAGCATAGCTATTATTACTTGTCAAGGATATCAATTACATTAGTAATATTAGTCTGTATCTACGGTTTACAACACTCACCTAAGCTTATATGTTGTGTCAACTGAGATTATCATGTTTTCGCTTATCAACTAATGATACCAATTATCAGCAAACATAAAAATGCATCGCTGTTTATTCCCGTGCTTCGATATGCCCTTAGGGCTACAATACATATGCTACATGTGTACAGTTTTCAATAAAAACTTTAATCTTTACTTTGCTACGCCCTATTTCAAGACTGTGTTTTTTCTTAAACACTAAAGCTCTGGCTGTATATTGTGAAGATTGCGCTGTAACGCAAACTTGCATTTTCATACGTGGACCTTGTAATAAAGTTACTACTTCAATTAACAGTCACAGTAACGTCTGTTCGCACATACGAAACGAAATATGTTTCAGTGAAAAGCAGAAGTGCATAACTGCAATTATTAAACACTATTATGCAGGTTCTTTAAACTCGTGACTGCTATACAAGTGACATCACCAAAAAGCCCAAGTTCAAAGAAAGTAAAAACAACAGTATCCATCTATCACGACATACAAAAACAGTTTTGGCCTATAGTTAGCATTTTGAATGCAATACATTGAAAATTGCAATCACTGTTCTGACTCAGCTCAGCTGAGTGAATGTGTCAATTCACGAGACGGTTTCACTTAGGTCTACTGTGCAACTTTAAATTGCCGCGACCCGTGTTATTATATGAACTCTGGACGTCTGTGTAAACTATGCCAGAGTTGGACAGGGGTCCATTTTCCCAAACCCAATCCAATCCAATCCAATTCATAAATAGTGTTAAATCGAACTCATAAATTAGGTGACACTACAGGCCTAACTATTCTAATGCTGACTTTTAATCATGGTAGAAACCGGGATAGTTAAACGTTCATAAATCATAATTTGAAAGCAACAGCATCAACTGTGCTCGAAAAATTTACTAACTAAAAGGGGTCACAGTCATCTCACCAAATCCAATCCAATCCAATCCAACCCAACCCAACCCAATCCAATCCAATCCATGGATGGATTCAATCCGTGTCCAACTCTGAGCTATGCTTAGTTACGATGTTTATCCTTATTTGTACTACCAGCAATGGTGAAGAAAGGTGATTATAACTGTGTTACATTAGCTATTATATTACTGGCCGTATCTGTCGCTGATTTCTAACATTTCAGTTTTGTAGCGTGATTTTAACGCTTTTAAAAAGTGTTCTTAACATTCGATTTTTTATTTTGCATGTGTTCCACTATTAGCACGTCGTGATTGTTTTTCTTCTTTCGTGTTTTCATCGGTTATAAGTTTATATCATCATTTGATTACTATTGATCATTAATATTATTATTTTTTATGTAACTTCTAAGTTTTATTTTGTTGTGTGCCACGTGTACGATTCACGTAATAATCAAAGTTAAAGCCTATACAGAAGCTGGCGTGCTGTTAAAAACAGATATGATACATTTTATCACCCTCCCCTGTTTAGCTGTCAACCTTGTACTTTCTTGTCGTCTCATGTTATACTGTATAGTTAAGTTATTCGGTGTTATTTTCGTTCATTGCATGCCTACCAATTGGCCTATGCAGTAATCCGTAGAAACTGCTGGAAACTATCTTTTGTATAGGCCTATATACATAATTTGTTTCGCATAAAAGAGAGATGCATGAAAACAGCAGAAAAAACAGCAGGAAGAAACGTACTCTACAATAAAACAATTATCTGACAGAAAAAAAACTAGCAAACTGGTTATTCTTTAACAATCTATTTACAAACTTTAACCGTTTAATTTTAGTTTGTTGCTCACGTGCGGCAGAAAAAGTCGGCAAGCTCTCTATGGTCAACTTTGTTGACGTACGTTAATCGTGTAAGTTTTGATTTGATTTGTCTTCCTTCTATTAATTCCTGTAAATATTTATCTGTATCGGTATTGTATTCTTGTTTGCTTTTGCCACTGTGTGCCACACGTCGTGGTGAAATAACGATGAATAAAAGCAGCGGACGAACTACTGGCACGCAAAACGACGGGAACGTGTGAAGAAGAGCGTGTCTGCGAATGGGCGTCCTGATCAGCGCGGGCGCTATAGCGCGACGCCACATGCGGTGACGGCGACGCAGTCGATTGGTCGGCACACATCGTCGGGGGGTTGGGCGCTCAACTGCGAGCACTGCTCCATCTGTCGACGCCGACGCGCACCAACTCTCTCACGTGACCATAGCGACAACGCTCGTCTGCGACGTTGACGGCGGCGGCGCTTTGAATAAAAGACGCGCGACTTCCGCTCCGGCAGCGCCAGCGATTTGACAGACTGCGCGGTGTGTGATCGCATAACGTCGAACTGATGGCAAAACTGCCGGTGTTACACAGGGGCGCCCGAATGCGACTTCATTGACGACACCCACAGCGAAAAGTAGCGAAACATTTTCAGCTAAACATACGGTTACTTGTCTGTCCGATAAACGGCGACTTTCCAGTGTTTTCGACGAAGAACTGACGACGTCGAAATGCTGCGTCACCACCACCAGCGACTCGCAGCAGGTGACTGCAGTGCCGGAAGCGTTAACAGCGAGCAAGAAACGGATTCGACGCCGCGTTTCATTCATCCGTTCAGCATCCGTCGTATGCTGGGCGAGAGCGACGACACCCGGTGCAGTACCAACGTCGACGAGTCCCCCTGCCGTAGTGTACCACCAGAGAAGTCTGCGCCGCCGCACTGCTGCAGCGTTACAGGAACGCCCAGCGACAGATCGGCTCTTCCGCGTTACGGGTCTGCGGACCGGCTCAGCCTGTGTCAGGACCAGCTGAACAACGTCACCGTTGACAATGAAGGCCGACTGTCGAACAGCGCCGAAGCCGATCCAGACATAAACCGTGATTCTGACAAGGACGATGACGAACTCACGAACGTCGAGTCTGGATCCGTCCACGGGGCCGCAGCGTCAGGAGACGACGAGCTGGAAGACTTAGACGGCGAAGGTGGCAGCGAGCAGTCGACGTCGAAGACAATGACATCGGAGAAGCCGCCGTACAGCTACAACGCGCTCATCATGATGGCAATCCGAAGCAGTCCCGAGCGCCGCCTGACGCTCAGCGGAATCTACGACTTCATCGTGCGCAACTTCCCGTACTATCGCGACAACCGACAGGGCTGGCAGAACTCGATCCGGCACAACCTGAGCCTCAACAAATGCTTCGTTAAGGTGCCCCGACACTCCGACGACCCGGGAAAGGGCAACTATTGGATGCTTGACCCGTCCGCCGACGACGTCTACATCGGCGGAACAACGGGGAAACTTCGGCGCCGGTCAACGTCAAGCCGCGCCCGCCAGCTGTACCACGCCGCCGCCAGACATCCGGCGTTCTCAGCCGCCGCCGCCGCCGCTTTCTACCCCGGCGCGGTGGCGTCGCTGACTGGAATGGGGGTTGCCGAGTACGCGGCGGTTGCCGCGGCGTCGTTTGCCGGGTCTGTCGTCCACCAAGCACTGCCGGGACCCGTCGGAGGAACGCTTCCTCTCCGGCACCCATCGCTGGCGGCGATGCTACTACGGCCGCTGTGCGGTAGGTTCCCAGAGCACCTACGGCCACCAGGAGACGCCGCGAGCGACCGCCGATCTGCCGTTGTCCGCGACTCCATCGCGCCGTGTATTGGCGGTTTCGGCGTCGAGCGACTGCTGTCCACCGCCGGAAATCAGTCTACCGTCGACGTTCGAGAGGCGGACTTGGTGGTCGCCGGCCTTCGTGGCAGTCCATCGATGCTCGCTAATCAAACCTTCCTTGCAGAACAGACTTCGGCGTTCAGTCATTCCACCGGCTTAGGTCGGAGAGACTCGCCGTTGTACGACCACATCGCGTCCAACTCGTTGTCCACCAAGAACCAGTGCGCGTTCCACCAACGCACGTAACGTATTTCTTCGTCCAGTTGTGTCTCCCGATCGCGCGAATTCTATTTATTCTGCGGGTTGTTCTGTTTTGCAATAAAGTTTCAGCATAGTATTACAGCAATACGATTTCCACCTATTCAGGGCTCGCATAATGTTATCGCGACATAGTATAGCTTTAACTCGCTCTGATCGCCTGTATGGCAGCAGCGTTATCATCATCATCATTTATTTGTTTCATAAAAATAGTGTACAATATAACAAAAAAAACCGCATAGGCTCGTACGTGCTGCAAATGCATAGGCATATATATATGTGTAACCTTATAATTGTTTATAGGCGTCTATATACAGACCTAAAAATTTCACTGATTCTTGTTTTGAACCATTTTCTCGTGTACGACGTTATACTTTCATCACGGACGTCAATGTTTAATTGAAATTTTAATTGCGCATTTGATTAACGTGTAAACGACGAATCGCCACCGGGGCTGGCGGAAATTACGCCAAGACTTTCGCATCATATGTCGTCTTTCATTAAGTTTTTAAACGTCGCTCTAAAAATTAAAAATTTTACACATTCAGACTATAGAGTTGTTTTAAAATGTTCATTTAATGTTTGAATTATAGTTCATGGGGCCTATACAAACACTAAGTTTGCAGAAATTGGAGAGAACGTACATGTAATTTTAGAGTTGAAATCGTTATGGAAACACTGCAGAGGCGGGGACGCTGAAAATACGAGACATGAAAATGCGAGAAAAAGATACTGCTCTAACCTATTGAACCGATCTCGACTCCGATTGTACTCCAGCTGGCTAACAATGTCCATGACTGTGATGTCGACTCTTGTTTT
>Ga0056115_1001206_pt1 | contig 12044 bp, 13 predicted proteins | sample WorMetOlspDAHAB1_FD_77007 | JGI IMG/M metagenome (GOLD analysis project Ga0056115, IMG submission 77007) | Marine gutless worms symbiont microbial communities from Max Planck institute for Marine Microbiology, Germany - Olavius sp. DAHAB.1 ... | reverse complement strand
TCACCAGGTGGCGTCACTGTAATGCTGATAGCTTAAAAACGCAGAAAGCTAGTTATATTCTAATAAGACTATTATGTGTATATAGGATGACTAAATATGTTCGTAAAATTTTGCTTTGAAATTCCAAGCGACTGCTGATAAAACTGCAAAAAATCTTAGGGGGTTATTTTTTTCTGCCGCACCCTGTAGATCTTGGCCACCAGCGACAGATGATGCCACACCCTCTCCACCAGCAGGCAATGATGATGACAATCTCTGTTGCCAATCATACTAACGTCTCTGCAAATTAACCAGTTTTAAAACTGAAAGCGGGCAGAAGTTGGTGTGCTGCTAATGGTCTGCATGTTTAGCCTTTGATGGAGTGTGCCACCCATTGCGTATAAGCTGCATTCTCTAAATGACCTGCCCGAAATTGCCTTGGTTAAAACTGCTCACGTGGCTCCAAAAAATTTTGGTGTTCCATGGTTCTGACAAAAAACTGCAGTTTTCGGTCTCAGTTCGGTAACCGTCACAGCACTAGACTGGACAATTCGAGACCGATCAGGTATTGGAGTTGTTCACTCGAAATGTGATGGAAGTTATGATTTGATAATCATTGTAAATGTGATTTTATATTGCTGTAATAAATCCTTAGAGCTTTGCGGTCTGCTAGTTGACCAGTTTGCAAATTGACTGACCACTTGTTGGTTTTGTCCAGTGGCCATTAGGTAGTTATCAGTGTCAATATCTTGTTGAGATTTTTGGCTTCTGATTCTGTTTAGCTTGTATGTCTGTTAGATCACGCGTGTGGAGAATCTGCGATTGCCTGACGGTAGAGGAGACACTGCTGTCGTCTCATCTTCGCTGTCGTCAGAGCGCTCACCTGCAGGACGTGGCCGTGGCCGAGCAATCACTGGGAACAGTAATGCTTTCGTTGATGCTGGTGCAGCTGGATTAGCAAGTTCTCATTCTGGCACACAGGCCTCACCTGCTGTTGCCGCTGCTGCATCCTCTGCTTCTGCTGAAGATGATGAACAAGGTGTGCATTTGTGACTGGTTCCATGGTCATGGGGTACAAAGGGATTTATCCCCATTGCCTTGCCCTGTTCCATTCCAAGTTAACACACACAACAGCATTACTTGGATGTAATTTGTTATAATTCACAGTGGGGTTGTTAAGACTGCCCAAGTTTTGTAACAGTTAACCGCGTTGAAAAGGACCAGTGAACCGGTTAACCGTTCATATTGAAAGGCTACATACCGGCGTGTGGATCTATCCGTCTAAAGGTGCACCCTATAGGCATGAAGTCAAGCTACGAACCTGCCCCACCCACCGCCGCTGACTGTGCCTAGTGTCCCACTACTATGATCAAAGGCGGTGTGCAAGGTGTCCCACATTCCTGGGGTCTCTGCCACCCCACACACGCCAGGACCATCCATATCAGTAACCTGATAGTCGTAAACAACACTCATGCAGACACTCCCTGTAATATCTAGTGTCCTCTGATCTGTACTATGCCCAGCCAGGTACAGCTGAATAGTCATTGACATCTGCGCTCAATTAGTTACCCTGCTGCCTCTCTTTCCCCCTCTCCCTCATCTGCCCACACCCTTGGACATGCCTCACCACTCCGTCAGTCTGCCAGTCTGATACACAGCCACTCACCATGGCCCCGCCCACTACACAGCAGACCGTGATGATTGATAAGTAGTCACACCGGACACCACCACAGCAGACTGGCCGCTACATGATAACATCATAATTATATGTATTGTCTTGGGAATAAATGCAAATGAATGATGATGATGATGGCAGACCTATATGCGGCATTCAGGTAACGATCTACAGTTAACCGGTCACAGCTGGAGAAGACCGGTTACTGCCTAGAGACGGTTAACCAGTTAATCGGTTAACCATTAACAACCCTAATTCACAGTGTAGTTACTTCACCAGTAGTTACACACCACTTAAATGTGTTTTTTTATGACATTCAGATGATTATAGATCGAGTCAGCAGATGATGCTTGCAGATGCACCTGTATTAATTTGCTGTGTTGACTAACATTACTAGAAACTAAATTTCTGGTCACTCCTCTAGTTGGATCGTGAGTTTAAATCAGTTTGAGAGTAGAGCAGCACGTGTGTATGTTACAAAAATGATAATTTTTAACTATTATGGTAAACTTCTTGATTTGAGTGATAAAATGTACTTATTTAGTGACTTAAATCATTTTGTTGTAATTGCAACCATATTTTTTGCAGCACAGTTTTAGTGTAATTTCATTGTTCTGTTGCAGGGCCATCAAAAGCAGATGTGTCTTTAATAAACAAACGACTTCATAGTCAGTTGGTAAATGTCCAGAGTGACATCGAGGTCCTGAGAAAGGACCCCAAGTCACCACTTTATCATGTCAAGTCTTTCGAAGCCCTGAATCTGTACGTATTATACAGATTATTCTTTGTTGGTGTATTTTGCTGATATGGTGTTTAATGACAACTAAATGCAGTTAATGCCCATTGTCATTCATGTGGTAACAAAACCCTAGGCTATTGATAAGCAACTTAAATTGTCTGTATAATACCCTTCCACTAAATACAGTATTTAAGTGGAAGGGTATTTCATGTTCAAAGAGGCTGTGTTAGGGATGACATTGAACATATTACACTGGAACTGTATCTGCTACAACACTACTTGGTCATCCTGCTGGAAGTTTGAGGTGGATGGCATGCTTTCACCATTGACTAGTTATTTCTGCCCATAAATGTCACATTGGACAGGTTGTTTTTGTCAACAGTGGAATATATAAAGCAGTAATTGTCAGCTAGGCTTTTAAAATTAACTGTTATGCATTTCATTGAATTTGTGTGCAGCATGTATGCTGTCAGTGTCATTCTTTTTCATGTAGTTTTTTTATGCTGCTGCACATTATGTGATGAACATGAAGTTTAAATTGCAACAAAGTTTTAGTTAGTATCAATATTTTCACGAAAGTGAAAATTGAACAGAATCTGTTACCACTAAGCACATTGTTGACAGTTATTTATTATCTCTGTTGTCAACGTTTTCTGATTGTTTAGGAAGCCCGAGTTGCTGAAAGGAGTATACGAAATGGGATTCAATGCGCCATCAAAGATTCAAGAGACTGCATTACCTGCGCTACTTGCTGATCCGTTAGTATACATGCTCCCTGTTTGTGTTCTTGATGATTTTGGCAACTAGTCTAATGTTCCAGTCATAAGTACTGTTATTTGAGTGAGCTTCACCCATGCTTAAAAGTTGTCTTATCATATGAGTTGTATTAATGAACAGAGAAGTGGTTATTATTGTATCTTGTTTCAGTGCCTGCCCACAAGTTGTAAATATTCTTTTGATTGCAAAATGTTAGTTTCAGTTTCAACCGCATTTTGGACCATTTATCACTACACATTTCATGCAGTCAAGTGAAGGTGCACAAAATCAAAAATGCACAGTTTGTTCATCAAGCAAAGCTTAAGTTCTTTACAGGTTATGGCAGCAGTGTTTTGTACAGTTGCTGAATGTCTCGTTTCTGTGTTGTATGTGTGCTGTATTTTTGCAGGCCAGCAAATATGATTGCTCAGTCGCAGAGTGGAACGGGAAAAACAGCGGCATTTGTGCTAACCATGCTTAGCCGAGTGGTTGTCGAAAATCCGTGGCCTCAGGTTTGTGTTCATTATAGTGTGTCACCTCTAGTCCTCTATGGCAACTACTACCACTCTGGTCCTTGTTTTGTTGCTCATTCTGCAGTGCAACCTGGGTGGTGAGCCAGTTCCAGAAATGAATTCTGGGTTTTATTGTATCTTGAGAGTCAGTGGCGGTGTTGATTGCCAATTCCACTTGTGCACAGAGAAGACACAGACCAATGGCCATTGTATTACTGCTTTTCTGCTGTTACTGCTGGCTAGCCAACAGGGTAGTATGGAAGTTGTGTTATGGTGCTTGGTGATGAAATTGTGGATGAATTTGTTCACTTTGTATGAAGTTTACAGTTTGTATTATAGAACTTTCTGCATCAACTAGTTCTGGATAATTATTTAGTGTGGCAGTTTCATGCCTTTTACTAATTTTTTTCAGTATACTGCAAAGCATTAGGTATTTGTCACTAAAAAAACTGAAAAACTGCAGTTTAATTCCCACACTTTTCAACATTATATGATCATTCTAGCTTCTATTCCGTCTAGTTAGTAGTTAGGACATAAACAACAGTGTTGCATGTTGGAAATTTTTGTCGAAAAACTGTGTAAAATAACTTTTTATTGTATACAGTTCTCGAGCAGTATTGTGGTTTGATGTGTGATAACAGCAGTGGACTAACATTTTGGAAGGCAATGACTCTTAGTCATTCTTAATGTGTGCATGTGTGTAATGATCAAAGGTAACAGGGAATTTGTTCTCATGCTAATTCCTGTAACGATAAGTAATAGTGTTTGACATTAGCAAAAGGGTGCTGTGCTGTTCCTGGGAAGGTTGTAGACTGGACTGTTCAGGTCAGTGAAAAAGTAGCATACTATTATGCTTATTCTGTGCTTTTCACTTGCCATCTGTGGCACTGGCATTGTCAGCGAAAGCCTTCAGCAGTAGTGCTCCTTCAGTCTGGAACTCACTGTCACTTGACTGTCATTTGGCTCTGCTCAGCAGCTCATTCTGACATACTGAAGACAGATCTGTTAAAAACAGTAAACACTCTGACTAGTCTTTGCCATCTTATGCCTCAGATTCACTTTCGACATATTGGTGCTATAGAAATAAGATTTTGTTTTGATTTGTAACCATGACACTTGTAAATACTGGAACTTTTCTGCTTTTCTGAAAGTTCAATTGTTAGAAATTAACAGGTGCTGTGTCCGTTGTTTGTTGTTTAGTGTCTGTGCTTGGCGCCGACTTACGAACTTGCTTTGCAAATTGGCGAAGTGACGAAGCAGATGTCGAAGTTCATGGGAGATATTCATATAGTGTTTGCAGTTCGTGGTGCAGAAGGTGGGTTGTGTCAAGATACAGTAACAGATTTTGCATACGTTGTGCTGTTGTGTAGTTTAAGTGACAATGGAAATCTGACGTTTTTAGATTTGCTTTTAATCCTTTAGCATTTTATTGACTCTTATAATATGCTACTGTACATATATTTCACTGTATGGTTTACTGTAATTAGCGTATACTAAATACTTCATTTATTATTATTATGATTATTATTGTGTGGCATTGTACTGCTTCCTGTGATAGTGTTGATGAATCCGATTTTGAGGTAACACATTACTCATGATGGGTGATAACAACTCAGTAACCTTAAAGTTAGAATGAAATTGAAATAAAATTATTTTTTGAAGGAAACTAAATGGCAACAGTTTATACTTAGTTCCACTGAAAAAAACTGATAAAATGGATGCAGATTACATCCTGGCTTACTGATAAGAAACTTCTGCTGTTAAGAGCTGCACTAATCACCAATGCTTTCCCGATAAGTGGTCTGTCTTTATGTTTTTGCTTTGTCGCAGCTACTGGGATCAGTGCATTGTACAGCATAATTTTCCAGTCAAATAATCAGTTATTAATTTCTACTATACAGATGTATAGCTTGTTAAGTGCAATGGGCAATTATTGTTGTGATATGTTAAGTTTACTTGCCAAGTCAATTAGTGGAACAGTAACCCAGGGGAATTACAGAGATACACAGAACATACTGAATTGTGGTGTGTTTGTTCTTAGTGGTGAAAGGGCAGAAGCTGAGGGATCACATAGTGATTGGCACTCCGGGCACATTGCTGGACTGGTGCACGCGTTGCAGGATGATAGATCTTAAGAAAATCAACGTTTTTGTGCTTGATGAAGCTGACGTTATGATAGACACTCAGGGTCATCAGGACCAGTCCATTCGTCTTCAGAGGTACTAGCTGAATAGCCACTTCAGCATTTTTTCAACTTTCTCTTATTCAGATACATCATCGATTGTGCTGATGAACAGAGAATCCATTTCTGATACCTTCTGACGAAGTTATTTTATTGTTAGTGCTGCATAGTTATTGTGAATATGCATATTTAGAAGTTGATATACAGTTCAGCATAAATGTGGTTCGTGGCTGTACATGTGTTTATGCTTGTGGTTGTATTTTGGTGCTTAAAGCAATCTTCCAAATTCTTTTGGAACTTTCATGCTGAATTTGGTGGTTTTTCTGAAGGAAAAAGTCAAATTAGGGTTCCTTTGCTTTGTTATTTTTATTTTAATTCTCAAAAGCTTTCTGTGTGTGTTATATGCTGGACTTCATTTAAAGTATTATTTGGTCAATATGCTATCGCATAAAAGGCATTTGTGATCATGCAGAAAATAAGCTGCAACATCGGTGAATATACAGAATGTTTAAAAGCTACATGCCAGTGTTTGTTTCACTATGCAGTGTTTTAATCTTTATCGCAAACTCATTATTTTTACATTAACTGATGAAATTGTACTCGTACAGGTGAAAATTATTGTAATCCAGTTGCATACACTTGCACCAAATGTGAATGCTGTAGCAAACAGTATTTTATGACCTCCAGCTTTTGCATGTATTATATTTACCAAAATGTAATATTTTTTACCTTCTCACTTCATCCACCTATTAACTATGAAATTTTAAGGCATGATTTAGCCGTAATTTGCGGAAAGTGCTGTTAAACCCAAACTAAGCGATAATCAGTCATTTTCTGATTCTGTCAACATATAAACACAGACTTTGTGTTTTTCTGGATATATGGAAATGCAAATCCGTTTGTATGTTGCCAGAGGTCTGCGACGTGACTGCCAGTTGCTGTTGTTCTCGGCCACGTACGAAGATCAGGTGATGAGGTTTGCCGAGAGCATCGTTCATGATGCAATCGTGATAAAGTTGCGGCGCGAGGAGCAGAGTCTTGACAACATAAAGCAGTATTACATCGAGTGCACCAGCCTTGAGGACAAATTCTCGGCACTGTCAAACATCTACGGCTCTATCTCCATTGGCCAGTCAATGATCTTCTGTCATGTACGTTTATTTCATTTATGTGCCTGTAGTACCTATTGTCGACAGATTTTCTTCTAGTTTACTGGAGTGTGTTAGATCCAGTGTTCATTGCTGAGTGCTGTATACAATGCTCCAGCTGTATACTGCAGTAGATGCCTAATTACATTTCTGTCAATCATCTAGTATTGCAAACCTGGAATCTTGAGATGCTGGCTGCTACACTGCTTGCTTTTGGACAGCAGCTGCTGGATCTAGTCACTAGCGTAACAGTGACAGTGTTAATTGCTGGATGCAGCCAAATTTGACACGACACCATTCCATTTGAATTATTTAATGGTTATCATTTTGTTTTAGTCCATATGGTGCTTCATGCTGTAGAATAAGCCCACCTCGTTTCCTGGCCAAGTGTTTCAAGAGGCAACAGTTTCAGAGTAGCTTTTGTTCTTTGGCTTTACAGTGGTTGTACTGAGTTATGCACTTTCCCCATCCTCTTTTTTGTCTTTTTTTCTGTCTCTTTCACTTTCGTTATTCCCAAAGCATAACATTTTAACGAATGTTTTGCTGTTGTCAACCTTTCAACCGAACTGTAATTTTTTCATGGCACAGTGTAGACTAATTGTGTTGAAATCACAACTGACCGTGCATTTGTCAGTTATATTTTTCCGCTAATTAGTTTTCCGTTACTTCTTTCTTGTCATCTGTCATTAGATGTAATTATCAGTTGTGCACCACACATCTGTTGACAGACGAAGCGAACGGCTTCGTGGCTTTGTGAGAAGATGACAAAAGACGGTCACGCTGTTGCACTGCTGAGCGGTGAGCTAACTGTCGACCAGCGAGCGTCAGTCATCGGTCGATTCCGTCGCGGTATCGAGAAGGTTCTCATCACAACGAACGTGTCAGCACGAGGCATGTTTCACATTGCTGGCTGTCTGTGATATTTCGGCAGAATCCCAAAAGAACCATTTTTATGCCTTTTCCGGAACCTCGGTGAGCCCATTAATGAATACATTTTTTCAGTTTACATTTGACCGTTTTTGTGACGTCATTTGTCATTGCAGATTCTCACTCTGCATGTTGTCTGCTTAATAGCTGTACCTTCTTCCATCTGTCTCTGACTTCATTTGCTAGTTGGGCTTTCTCAGTCTTTTCCATTTTTCTTTTCCGCAATTAATTTGACATACGTGCTTTGTGAAACTGCTAGTGATCGTATTGCTTAGCCACGTTACAATGATATTGATCATTGCTGATGCCATGTTTAGATGTATCTCTTCTACATAAAAGGTGAAGGACATGGGCTGTCGGCTTATCTCCAAATTTCATGCATTTGAGCCCATCTGTGGTATAAACCACAGTTACAAGTGTTCCTATGATTTCACTTCTTAGATTTGGAGCAACTCAGCCCTTTTATTAGCGCCAAAGCTTGGTGTCAGCAGTTCGTCCAGGGCCATACTTTGCAATTGGGTGGTTTAAAACCAAACTGGGACATGTTTATCCCCAATCCAGCAATCTGGCAATTTTGCTGTCAAACCATGCAGCAATAGAAATCGATTCTCATAAGTTTCACATAATTCAGTTAATTAAAAAAGTGCACATTGTAATTTAAGGAGGTGAATCAGCAGTTTCTTGTTAATAATTGTAACAGTAGATGACTTACATTTGACAGTAATTTACTGACACACTCTGTTACGCTCGTCTTCTTTACTAGATACACTACAAAACTGGTTGAAGATTCATGTTTTCGTCGTTCATACTTAAGTGTCGTTTCGTGTTCAGGAATCGACGTCGAACAGGTGACAGTCGTCGTGAACTTTGACCTTCCGATGGACACATCTCATCAGCCAGACTACGACACATATCTGCACCGTATCGGACGGACCGGGCGCTTCGGCAAACGCGGTCTTGCGATCAACATGATCGACGGAACGAGATCGCGAGCCATGCTGCAACAGATTGAGTCGTACTTTGGTTAGTGGATTGCTTAAGCGGAATACATTGTAGTACATTTTGTGTTTTTGAAGCTTTAGTAGTTTTTCATGTGAAAAAAGGAAAAAAGTTGTCTTTGTCTTATTTAGTCAGTCAATTGAGATAAATTGGTAGATTGTCTCCTACAAGATGTGGATAGAGGTGCTTCATAAAATAATGTAGAAATGAATTTATAGGTGAACAAAATAATGGCATTAATAATATTTAAAAAATACAAACTCTATAGGAGGGTAATTGTAAATTACAAACTAATAAACCAGCCTTATCAAGACAGATGGTTTTGATCATTGATGCCTGTATGATGTGATGTCAGTTTGTTCGTAATTATGTGGTGCAATGTATCACCCAGCAACTGTGTCTGATTGTGTTAATCCACTTTGTCGCCTTTCTGTGCCTGCATTGCCAGATGTTCAGTGATGCAGATATTAAGTAGATTACTACACCGTCCCCATATTTTGGATGTCTTCCGTAACATGTCTAGTGTCAATTGAAGTTTTGTGGGCCAGCGCATCATCTTGTTAAAAGAAGCTATCAATCGCAAATGCTGATTGTGTTGAATGGATCAGTTGCAACAGTTATGTTATTATTATAATACCAGCTTAGTTTTTTAAAGCCTATTACTTTTTGTGCATTTTAATGGGAGTCAAAAGTAAGAATTGTGTAAATGAGGATTGAAATAACCATCATAACTTTGGTATTTTTAAGGATATTTGAATGAAGAAGGGGCAGAGACAGATTTGAAACACTGTGTAATGAAGCGTTGGTTGTGATAACTGATGGGTGTGGAGAAGCCAATGATTGTCAGTGAATCACTGAGGATAGTTATCGTTCAGTTGTTGTGCGATCTGCAGGAAGGAAGTGTTTACGGCTCGACGCACAAGACCTTGATGAGATTGAGAAAATTGGTGGAGACTGAAGCCACCTAAAATCATTTGAACCACTGAACTGACGTCATTTTTTGGACTACACTTGCAGCGAGTATCAACTGTCCTGCATGCTGTTGAGCCATGCAGGCAGTTTTGAATTAAACTTGTGCTATTGTTAGATGGAAGTGACGAAGATGTGGCTTGTGAATTTGCAGAGTTTCAAAGTTTAGCCTGTTGCGGATTGTAATTTTATTTTGTCCATTTATCAGTTTCGAACTGATAAGTGGTGAATGGTAATAGTTGGAGGTGAAGTGTTAAAAACACGCTTGTGGCTATCACAGTCTAACTTGATGGATTAAATTAGGAGATTCGAGTTAATGCTTCACTGAAATGATGCATTGCTGGATAAGGTCTGTCAATTTACTGCAATAGGATGATGTCGCAGATTTCAGTTTATTAGGTACTTCTGCCATGTTACTCGTCAGCGACGGCCAGTACATGCTTTGCTGCAGACTGGTTACTGGTGATACGGCATGGTACTGTCATCACTTTTTAATTAAAAACAGACAGTACTAATGTCATGGTGTCGTCCAAATGTCCTTACAACCCAGCGTCCATTTACTTTTTTCAAGCCATACTCCCGTCATGTTACTTGGACAGTTAGCAATGTCATAGCACCCGTGACTGGATAATAACCTCTTGCTGTAACCTTCGTTATCATAAGACCGAATAACTTTTATTACACCTGTTGAGAGGGCTGTAGCTGAACTGTTTATGATGTAAAAAAAATATTTTTGCATTCATTGATGTTTGACTGATCTTTTAGTTAAATTATCTTCCAATGTACTGTTTGCTTTTTAAGAAAGTTGTACAGGTCAGATTGTTGCAAACTGTTTTGCCTTTACTTAATGAACAAACAACAAAGCATCTGAAGATGAACGTTACTGCTAAATGGTGACAGAAATTATAATGTGCTGTAAGTTTAAAGCCAAAGCGACAATACTGCAACGTGAATATCAGATGCATATGATATGGCTCTGTTAAGCATATTAACAGCATTCATCACCGCAAGTTGACCGTTACCTATGGGACATTCTGCATATAAACGATTAAGAAAATTAAAGTCGTTGTTTGGTTATTTTTTGCGGAGTCTTTCTGAATCCCCACAACAAAAAAATTTGTTCACTGGATGATTCACTGACTGATAATGACTCCAAGTATGACGGAGAGTTCGTGAATCGGGATACTTTTTTCTGCCAAAATGTCATACAATGACTGCAAAAGAACGCATAACTGACAATGTGGCAGGGTTCCCGCGCCGAGCTTGATTCAAGGCTGGCATTGAATTTTAAAACACTGAAAAAGTACTTAAATTGTTTTTGAAAATGAGAAGAAGGCCTTGCAAAGTACGTTGGGATTTAGCTAGAGCTAGATAGTCGGAAGCGGACTAAAAGTTGACGGCAAACGCTTTTGGTTTCTGAAATGTTTACTGTTGGATAGAATTAGAAGAACTGACTAATAGACCTAAGATGTCCTTTATGCAAAAACTTGCAACATTTGTGCGCCGAAAGTTGGCGCTGCTTTCCGACATCCAGTTTCCCTGATCAGAACGCGCTCAACGCCGATAACATGATACGAGCGACCAGAAACATGGCTGCGGCAGTCTGTCTTCAGGTGACCTCTTCTGCTTGATGTCCTTGTCGCTGAAGTTAAACAGTCTTTGCCGTTGCTCATCGCTGATGTCACGAACACCTCGAGTTGTGTGTTGCTTTATCTGCGCGTGTAAAAAAACACTGGCGAAAAACTCAATGATAACTTAAATCGTGCAGTGGACCACGTAGCCATACAGTAGCCTATACCTTGTATTCTACTGTAAATGCTATACATAGACAATTCACTCATTTCACTTCTCTACCATGACAGTCTCGTACTTAAAAGCAGAACCATGTTTGTCGAGCGCTTTGTTGATTCCCGTTGTAGACGGCTGAATTCATGTTTAATATAGCATTGTCACGATATGCCTACAGGTCGTACAGGATTGTCCCGAAAAAGTAACTAGCCACGTCAAAATTATCAAAAACTGGTATTAAAAGCCTGGTGAGATTAGATTCTTCGTCAAACTAAAGTGTCAGACAGGCAGTGGCGTAGCTACTATGGTGCAAATGGTGCAAGTGCTCCCCCCGGACCGCCAAGGATGACTTATACAATTCGTGCAAATC
>Ga0056115_1001203_pt1 | contig 12047 bp, 6 predicted proteins | sample WorMetOlspDAHAB1_FD_77007 | JGI IMG/M metagenome (GOLD analysis project Ga0056115, IMG submission 77007) | Marine gutless worms symbiont microbial communities from Max Planck institute for Marine Microbiology, Germany - Olavius sp. DAHAB.1 ... | reverse complement strand
CCCTATTTTCGTCGAAGTATATTCGTTGTATCTTCAGTGGCGTGTAATATCTGCAAGATTTGCGCGAGCGGCTTGCCCCGGGACGTACTTGTCGTCGCAGTGGGTGAGAACCGAACCCGCGATCCGTCCAATCAATCAGTCAATCAATGTTCGTTTATTATATGGTTGCCACGACCATTGTTAGGCACACAATAAAAAGTAAATACATATATGGAAACAATGTCTAAAAGCAACCAGGCAAGTTCGCCATCACAAAAAAGACGCAATCACGATATGTAGAGTGTACAATGATGTGATGATCACGGTCAGTAAACGTTACGATGCAACAGTCTAGGTATGAAGTTCTTAGTGTCGTCAGACACCGCCAGAGTCCAATCATGCGGCCTCTGCCTCAGCTGGTAACACTCCAGCACTCTAAAAACTATACTATCGAGCCACAGAGCGAGAGGAAGATCATATAATAGATGAAGTCGATCAGACGGATGAAAGTGAACGCCGCTGACACCGAAAGTTCTCACCATGGTCGACGGTCAAGCCGGTGTTGCGCTGCAGCTCCTTGACGGAGCGTGCTGGATGAAGCGACCGTGTTGATGAAGCCATAATGCTGGACACGGTTGCTGCAGCTGCGGCCTCAGGCGGCGGCAGCACATCGTGGACGGTGACGCGATCGAGGGCGATCGGTTGACGATAGACAACGAACGTTGTGCCGCCTGAGTCGGACTGCGGTCGAAGGTGATTCGTTGAACTGGCGTCGCATGATGTCGCTCCAGACGCCGCTCCACGCTGACCGCCACCAAAAACAACAAGTACGTGAGTAACAAAATCGATTAGAGTAAGTGAGTAAGAACATTTGTACAGCACACTACAAACAGAAAGTCACAGGTGCTGGAGTCTCAGTCAACAAAAAAAGATACGTCTTTAACGCCCGGCGGAACTGCTCTAAGGTAAGTTCAGACAGTCGATCGTAGGTTGGACGGAAGGCTGTTCCACAGCCATGGTCCAGCAAGTGGAAATGCCCGATAAAGAGCGCGATAATGACACACTCACCATAGAAAGTCGGGAAAAGAACGGCCGAAGAGATAAGTCTTCAAACGACTGTAGATAAGTTCGTATATATAAGGACAGTGCAAACGTGACATGTGCGGTAGTTCGTTCCAGACACAGGCAGTGGCCGTGGGCTGCATGGCTTGAGGGGCTCCTGGGTTTTACACCACGAGCTGAGGCCTTGCAATGGGCCCAGTTCTCAATCCGTGACCACATGCTGTGTGCGCATATGAATCAGTTTTAACGTAAACGTGCGTTGTATCCCAGTGTTGCCAGTAAGCAAGAAAACACCTGAAGTGAGTGCAAGTAAACGAAAGCAGGATATATGCAACAGATCGAATCACAGACAACGAAAAAGACTGAAAAAGTAGCCAGTGGATGACTAGTGAAGTCCGCTAACAATATATAACGATATAGCTAAAATTTACGTGTGCATAGAATGGCTTAAATGGGACAGGCATGCGTTACATTTACCAGAGTAACAATAATAATTATTGTTATACGACAGTCAATATAAGGAAGAATGTTGGGGAAACGACCTGTGGGCAGAAATCGCACAGGCATGAAGCAGAAAACCTTAGTAGACGTATTGTATGTGTAATACGTAAGTGTGTGCATGCGCTCACCTTACGAGACGCCTTTTTGACTCTGGTCAACAGCAGTATGTCGTCGAACAGAAACATGTACATGTCAACCGCTTTCGATATTTCTGTTTTCCATCAACAACAGCATAATACACTTCAGTCGGCTTTTGTTACAGCTCAGTCTTTTTCCAGATGTTAACAGACAATCACAATATATTGCCTACTTTTTAGGAATATAAGCTGAATGTATGCTACAAAGCTGATATCTACGTACATTAGTTAGTTGAAGAAACAAAAGTTAAAGAAATTTTTCGAGATGCATTTTATAATCTTTAACGATTCGTGGACAAACCAATTACGGTCAGTAAATTCACGGAATGAGTCAGAGGGGCCCTCGCGACAACATGTGACAAAAATTAGGATTTGATATCTGCAGTAAATGTGAGGAAAATTAAGTCTCCAAACTGAACAGCCTGCGAGTTGACCAATCCATGAATTGACTGACCGAAAAGGTTTGTCCGGTGACCACAATCGTACTTACAATAGTATAGGCCTAAATAAATTACATTTATAACTAATGAGTCAAACAGATGTGTGACATAACACTGTCTGTGTCTGGAACATAACATAATTGCAATCAAAACCAACTATATTTCATGCTATATTTTGCTGCGATCAACAAAACCAAAAATGACATCGAAAAATATGTGGATAACTGGATATATCTAATATCGACGAAATCGAAAGGCAGGGCCAAACCGTTCCAACGCTCACAGCAGGTCTAGCAGTTTGTCGTGACCTGTGGTTCTGTGCATCTTTCTCTCCCGATACATTACTATAGTTTTAATCGTGTGAAAGTATGATGCGTTGCATGACACAGCCCAGCTGACCGACAAGTGTGACGGGACCCTCGCAGAGCAGCTGACGTCGAGGACTGGCAAGAAGCCGTTCGCAAGGCTGACGACTCAGAGTAGCACGCAGGTACTGAAGCATCACAAACACACACACACAAACACACACACACACACAGACGAAATGAATTAACGACGAATCTGTTGGCGTAATTTTGTTACACGTATCTCCGGAGTAGAGCGTTTCGATGCCAACAGGTTGACCGTTCACCGACTTCTGTATGTATGTGTACTGTGTAGACCAACGTGACCTCCGCACTACTGAACAAAAATTCCTGTAGCATTATCGTTACTCTCTGTTCATGCGTTTAACGCTTCCGTAACTTTTTGTTTTATTGTAATACTTTCACAGAGTTTTAAACCGCTGTATTATGTCACAATTGGAGGGTTTTCCTTTTTTTATATAGAGCTTTAAAGCCTCGTCTGTTGTAAATGGTAGATATAATCGTAATCCGTGTACTTACATTGCGCGGAGACCATTAAAATGGCAGGCTATGGCTACGTACGATCGTTGTATGGCTACAGGCCAAAGTCCGTGACCACGAGATTGAACTGCGGCCTAGGCTGTACGCCGGCTCTGTCTGTGACAACAGCGCCGCTGAGATGGCATATGCGGCAACTGTTGTGAACCTAAAGTGAACCCTTACCTACCTTCTGAAAATCAAGAAGAACTTTACGAGCAAATAACAAGGTGTTCATGATACATGTAAGTAAGTACCTCCGGGATGAAAGCTCTTGGCTCCATCTCAGTGACTGGGCGCCAGACGATCTGATGCTGTATCTCTTGAACGCGCTCATAGTTCTTCAGCCACAAGATCTTCGCTTCCAAGTTGCCTGCAAACGAACACATAATTGACTACCGAGCACTGCGTACTGACGGCATGATAGCCTATTCCGACAAGGCAGTAGGAATGCAGCCAATCCTTAGACATCCTCCTGTTGGAGTCTCCTATATTTTGCCAATTTTATATTAAACACACGGAGCGCAGTGACGTCACTGAATTGAGCACATTGCCACGACGCCATATTGTGCGGATAATGTATATGCGAACGAAGAGTAAAGTGATTGTGATTTTACCACACAGTGTTCGTGTCTGCTTTTAGACATCACCCCAAAACCGACTATTTCCATGCTGCCTTTTCTGCCCCTGAGGCTGACAACTCAACCGTAGCTGCACCCTGATTCATACCAGCGTTTTTCCAGTCACATTTTTAATAAATGTAGTGTGTGTGCGTGATTTGGTGCAGGCGGCAACTCACAGATGGATCTCTCAAGCTTTTCGAGCGATTCAGTCAGCTGCTGTTGCTCGCTCGGGTCGTCAGTGTATCTGCGGATGTTGTTGAGTAGCAGTGGAACTTTGGTACAGTGCTGCATCGGTGAGATAAGCAGGTCGGTCAACTGCAGCCGATGACACCTTTCGTCATGACTACACCACTACAACGCACACAGTCACACACGCCGAAAACACGTGTGCAGCCACTCAGAAAAATGCCAAAAGTCATGTTTTGTGGATTCAAAAATACGTAAAACGTTAAAATAACTCACGCACAGTTTCACAGGCCACGTAATTAATCAGCGTTTAGTACTCAATTAACCGAAAGTCGGGTACCGGAAAGTCACCAACATCAAACGTCTTGCTCAGAAATACGGACGCAAAAAACTATGCAACTTAGAACTGTGTTTGACGTACGCCTATAAGTCCCCATAACATCGGGAATTTTGAGGCCAAAATGTCTATAAGCATTAAATGGATCAACACTCCGGGAGCTGAGAATTGAATTACAATAATCACTGAGCGAAGTATATAAACTCATTTTGACGGATTGATGTCTAAACTTTTGCTGAAGACTTTTTACGACTTTCTGATACGTCATTTAAAAAACCCTTAAAAGTCATGTTTTTACTCTGAAAAACGTAAATACGTATTCTCGAACACTGACGCTGACCAACACTTTGCCGTCAACTCGACAGAGGGCGACTCGGTCGCTTACATCACACACGCTTCTGAAGTGGCTAGAAGTATTAGCGATGCAATTCAAGCCTGCAGTATGAGTTGTTGCAGTTTGTTCATTGGCAAGTTTGTTTGTTATCAGGATTATGAATAGCGTTGTGGAGCTGCAAAACTATTATGTTAGGCAGGCGACACCACCTGCCCCCTCCCACATTCATAAACAGGTAAGATATACATGTACACTGATGTAGGCCTACATTATATCTCCATTAAAACATGTTTGAACATTATAGATTCAAATTGCGGAAACGTAAGTTCTATGATTTGTGGTCGACAGAAAAAGCAACAGAAGTGATATGCATATTCATTTAATTTTCAATGAAAATCCCTTTTTACTGACTTCACACCGTGTCAGTTAGGCCTACCAGCAACAAAATAACGCTATACATAACGTGTTTTCATCGTAGACTGTCGGTGACTCCGAAAATAGTCAGTGGAATGGCAACTGTAAAACGAACCGGTTTAGTCAAGTATACATTCAGTGTGATGTCTGCATGCAATGATTAAAAGCTTTGTCGACGACGTTTCGAGAAACGCATTGCTTCGCACACTTGTCACAAGGCGCCGCTCCAAGTCAAGTGGCCGACGTCATGGGTGGGTGTCTTGTAGGCTACACGTTCCTATAGGCCGCCTAAGTCCCCAATTTTAATGGTCAACCTAGATTATGTCTGAAAGGTAGGCAGAAACAAATGTGTAGCGACAAAAGCCGGTGTTTCCTGCTGCAGGAGCCGGACCAATGTGTTGGCTGGACTTTAAAATCAAATCGTTGGATCGCCATCAAGCTGGTAACACATACCTTCTCAAAGTCGCAGAAATCTTCGTTTTTACGCAGTTGGTCGAGGTAGTTGACAGCCTTGGAATAGTTGAGACAGTAGTCATGGTAGACTTCGCCGTCACGAGTTAACTGACAGAACTAAAGCACACACAAAGACACATTCAGTTTCCGATGCGATACAATTCTTCGTCGGGAAATTATATCGTCGTTCACCGTGTCCAGGAAGCACGCAGACACGCCTTTTTGTCAGGCACGTAGCTACATTGGGACAAGGGGGCAGTTGCCCCCCCCCCTCAAGATGGATGCTGAGCCCCCAAACTTCCCACTAACAATTTTTTTCTACACATTAATTTTCCATCACCAGTGTCATTAGACGCACAAATGTAAATTATTACTTAATTACTACGATGCTAGTATACTCGGTAACTCAAACAGTTGACATTGCTAGCAGGCGATAGCAGTATAGTAGTACTCGAAATATGTTTGCCCCCAAACACTGAAGCTGCCCCCAAACTAACAATACTGGCTACGTGACTGCTTTTTGTTCCTCTTTACGTATAGGACTCAGTGGCGTCAACAGCTCGGTAACTTTGGGGATGGATTGACGCAAAGGAGAAGGTATCCTGGGGGACGGAAGTCACCCAGTGGGGTCCAGGAGCGAAGACCCAATAGGGGATCTAGTGGACGAACCCCCTAAGCTGATACTTTTTTGGAGATGCATGTAAAACTGATATTTTACGGAGGAAATATAGAAAATGCATATAATGACATACAGCTAACCATCCGTATTGAGGGATGGTAATATAGCCATCCCCCACCGTAAATTTTGGGGGATGCATTACCCCATCCCTCATGGTCGACGCCTATGATAGGACTGATTCGGCAGGTGTTTAGTAGTTCAATACATCTGGTAACACTATAACGACAAGCCACGCTAAAAATTTGACGACAGCACATGATGACAGATGATGACAATGATACAAAAATAGTGAATGAATGGACATGAAGGCGGAACAATTTCGGCTTCGACGGCAACTTCGACAGAAAAAACTCGAGTACAGAAAGTTGATTTAATGCAAGAGACAATAGCAAGAAAGTGTTTGGTGGAGGACACTAACGATTTAGTAATAATTTAGTTCGAAAGTCAATCAACTTGGATGGACATGCGGATATTGTGTGTTCGCACACTCGGATTAAACCCGACGTTGCGAGTACAGCGTGGCGCATGAATAAAGTGAAACGCTTCGTTTTTATTTTTTTGTACTGTGATCATCATACACACATAATATAGAAAGATAACGTAACACATACGCAGCACTCGTACAACTAATCAAAAAGTAAAGTCCAACTATTTTATAGTGCGCCCGAAAGTTGACCAGAGAGCTGGCCTACTTAGTCTGCCGCACTTAGGAATTTTTGCCATTCACACGCGCTAATTTTTTTTTATAAATTAAACATTTATATAGCGCCATAAAGTTGTAACACCAGAGGCGCTGGACATTGTGTGTGAACAACTTGTCCAAAGTTGCACACGACAGTGCAGCGGCCTGGATTTGAACCCGCGACCTTTCAGTCGCAAGTCCAACGCCCTAACCACTGCGCCACCGAGCCACAGAATGTTTACAGAATGTGAAAGAATCAAAGAATGTTTAAAGTGACTACCGTTCACTGCATTGATTGAGGCCAGTGTGTGTGTGTTTATCCAATCGCAGATGTCGACTATTGTTAACTAAAGGTGCATCGGGGTGCATCTTGCTGAAATGTGTAATCATCTCTCCACAGTCGTCGTCGTTAATGCGTCATAAGAGTGGACCACAGCGTCGCGCCAGAATGGCCAGCTCTTCTGATGGTGGAAGTGGAACGCCACAGTCAGCTAGGGAGTGGTTATCCTGACGCAGCTGATCCACCCACCGACCAGGACGGCACTGCATGGAAATTATGTTGAGTGACGAATCGACGTGGATTCTGATTGGCTGGAGTTGATGCCGGAAGTCTAGCCACGTGGCCGAAAATAGCAAAGCGTCGCTTGCTGATCATGTCTCTCCTGGATGCAATTGCAAAAAAATAGCGATTCTTCGTGCAGTCTGTGACTCCCTACTTCGATGATCTTCAAAGATATGACCTTACATAGCCTAGTTGAGGAAATAACTATACGTTAACCATATATGTTCCGCTGTTTTAAGCGCCACCCTGTATAACATGGCAGCAGTATATCTGCGCATAAGTAGGCTAGGGCACGCGCGTTGCCAATCCGTCACGCGGTGAAAACGACGGCAAAATCGACGCCGAAAGAGAGAAAGAGAGAGAGCGAGAGCTAGGTGGGAAGCAGCGATAAATCGGAGGCGAACGTGTTGAACTGACCCGCTGAAGGCCGCGGATGAGCACGCTCGTTCGTCCGAACTCGGCGACGTTGTCGTCCTTGCGAAGCAGCGACAGAAAATCGCGACTGAACGTGTAACTCACCTGCAAACGGAACAACCAACCGGCGCACCGCTTCAGGCAAGCCAACTCGCAATCGGTCCGTGACAATGACCACCTAAAGTAGCAGAAATACGTGTGCAATAACAGCTTACCAACCAGACATTAAATCTAATCCTAACCCTAATCCTAACCCTAACCCTACTACTGAACAGCACGCAATAGTGAACATTCAACTACATATAATCGTATGTCCTACGTATCCAGATAAATTCATACGAGACATGTTGTTGCACTGTCTGTATGACTTTAGGTTGTAATTGTCACACTGCCGGTCGCAATTACGCAGCAGCTGCAATGAATGTTCGACGACTGTGCCGGTAGGAACGCGACTTCACATGTCTACTGACTCCCAAGCTGTGTGCGTCGGTGGAAGTACTGTGGACGAGAGGGCAATGTGAGCTAAAAGAAACTGGACAAAGACTGCTTACTGCGTCAACAACAGTACACGACTAGAGGCAACGCTGTAATTTATGAAGTGACAGTGGAGTTTTACTGTGTTGCGTAAACTTGTAAACTGTTCGTGAAATTATAAATACACCAGCCGAAATTCTCGGTTGCCTGGCGTGTACTGTAATGCGGAGTTGCGGCGTCAACTCTGTTTGATGTGTGATGGCTTTATAGTTTTCAGATTGCCGCGTCTTAAATCACTCTTTGTTCACAGTAAGTCTGTCCCGACATGGAATCGTGGTTATTATGTTCAGTGTAATGAGGTTATTGCGCTTCATGTATATTTACCCTAACGAAAACAACAATGACGTAATATTACATGTAATTAGGTCACGCAGTAAAAATTTACAGCTGCTTTTTACGTTTGTTAAATTCTTGTTTGCCTCATTGGCAGTGGCAGCACTTTTAATTAACTTGCTTGTGTCTGCATGCCTGCCTCTTGTGGTACATCTGTCTGTCTGTCTGACGACAGAAAGCAGACTATACAGATAAAATGCAAAATGCAACGGACTCAACGTGGAGGGCTCAACAAGACATATGCGTTGCGTTTTTGCACAGGTTGATAGTCTATGACGAAATTATTGTCACATCAGGCCTGCCTATACGCGAAGCAGCAGTAGCATATTAGGACCTTTTGGGGCCACGGCTCCTCAACTTCCGGGGTACGTGGCTTAAAGTGTCGACAATGAAACGAAAATATGCGACAAAAAGTGGACTAAACTGAATGACATTCGTTCGAGAGAAAAAACACAGATGAGGTTTCGAAAACACACTTTGGGTTTTTCATTTGTTTCAGTAATGAAACCAATTTAACTATTATTACATTTTATTACAAAGGAAGTCCGAGGGGCCTTCTGTAGCAAAGGAGTCGGAGACAGCTGCCCCCTCCTTTGTCACATTATAATTCCCGCCCTGCGAGCAGAAAGTATTACACATTAAGCAAGCGGCAAAACGCACATCGGCGGCGGCGGCAACGATTATTCGTCGTGCTATCATTTTTACGAGCGCCATCATGTGTGTGTTATGAATGTCAACAAATTTTATGTTATGTGGCAGCAGGAACGAAGTGTTTGGAAGACGACGGGTGTTGTCCCCGATGGTCAACACGCTCTGAAATCAACTCGACCACAAGATTTGATCGAGATTTGATCGTCACACTTCACAGGTTCCGGCATATTCATTTTTAGAATAAGACGACTCAGAAACAAATCGGCGTGAGGTCGATCCTGCAGCATATTGTCTATATAATCGCGTAGCTTCTTTGGATCACAAATGAGTCTCCACTGTATATACATTGGACAGCCATGCGCGAGGTTTAGACTAGAAGAGGGCGAAGTTTGTCTATACGTACACAACCATCTAATCTGATAAGATCTCGCAAACTTCTCTGATGAGAAAACTTGTTTACGTCTTTTTGTTTCATTTGTAACAGTGTCAAATCGTGTCTTCTCTTGTTCGTACACGCATTTCGACCCCCTGCGAATTGGTCAGTCGGATTTCAGTCCAGCATTTTTCAATCAACCCTTTCTGAAGCCATCCTCGGTCATTATGCGCCCAAGAAGCCGGGGGAGACCGAAGATTCAATGAACAGCGTCCGGTCAAAATAATGTTTCGACAAAATTTAACCTACTTGGCTGCTGGATGGAGCATCAAAACTATGGTGCAGCATATCATCGTCATTTATTTGCTCATAAAAGCATGCATGTTCAGGGCCGTAGCTAGGGGTGGTTTTAATGGTTCAACCCCTCCCCGAAATTAGGCCTATGACAAAAATTTGATCAATCTTAAGTCAGTCTTTTCACTGTAACCCCAGAAACCGTTAGTTACTTTTGCACCAAAATGCACCATTTAAAGGCAAAAAATTCCAAAAAAAATTTCCAACCCGCGCTCGTGCGTTCGTGGCCTTTGGCCACTCGTTTGTCCGCGCCCATATTGAACCCCCTTTTCTTACCAAATGAAATTCCTGGCTACGGTCCTGTGCATGTTATTTCACTTTTTATCGTCGCTCTGTATACTCGTGGCGGTGTCCTGTGGCTTTGACCTTTGCACGTCTGACCTCGGGCACACACACGAAGCTGCCGTGCTGATTTTTAGTCGTTGCGATAATCCGACGAAGTCACCTCGATCCACTGTGGCAAAGACGAGGGACGCTTACGTCACACGCACACTTAGCTAAAAGCAACGCGAGTCATGCGAACCAGGTCGGCCGATCGACCGACGCCGTGTTTCGTGGGCGACCAATTAGGCGTTTATGGTTGTTGGCCTTGGAACATGCATGTTCGGCTCGTCTGTCAGGAACGTGGGAGTCAGTGAGCGACGAATGCCATTTAATCGCAGTGCGTTGATTCCAATAATGCCGCACGCGTTGCTTCATTACGCAATTCACGAAACAACTGCTTTTTCAATCTCAAAGTAGACGTAATCTGATTATGTTCTTCCACTGTGTCGCCCAAAGAGATCCATTGGCTCCCAGCTGAATGTCACATAATGGTCTAATTAAAATTCGCCGCTTGAACTCAAAAAGCAAGATATTCTGGTTTATCGCAATCGCAATAGCAATACTTCGCATACCTTTTGCGCCACCACTAAACCTACAAGGCCTCTGCACTGTCTTCCATCTAGTCGCCGGAACCGCCGCCATCCGCCGCCGCCGCCAGTCGATGAAGACGCAAGTCAGTCAAGTCGATGAACCATCGACCCGCCGCCCATTGTGCTCTGTGCCGCCGCTATGGCCGCTCACTCGGCGACTAAATGCATTTGTTCAGTTGCATCAACGTATTTTTGGCAAAGTGTTTTTTACTGTGTTTGTTACTGTAGCATAATAGCATTAAATGATTAAAACAGAGACTCCCCTCTTGGTCTTAGACTCTGTGCTCGAGCGACTGTCTTACTCGATGACTTATTTATCACAGGACCTACTCGTAAAGCTTTATACCAGTTACCTACTTTATTAAGTCAGTAGCCAAATTATAGGCATCTTGTATTTTTTTGTCAGAATCGACTTAAGTCGACTGGCAAGTCGATCACGTGTACTCAAGTCAATCAGTCGATTGACAACCATTTAGTCGACTAAGTCAGTCGATGGTACGCCAAGTCAGTCGATCATAGGCTCATCGACTGGCTCCGGGGACTACTTCCGTCCCGTCATTTCCAGTGCCATGCCATAACTTCAGTTTTCGCTCACGAGCCTTCCGCATCTCTGTCTGGCCAATAATCTGGAACACGTTACCACCCTCTGTTCACGATTGCAAGTCGCGTCGCTTGCCGCTTTTACACGTCATCTTAAGACTGCACCACTTTCGGTCTGCTTTTATGCGCCCTAGCGATATCTGTAAGTGCGTTTCGATACTCACTTTGTCGCTATGATATTTGCTTACGTACTGACTTCATGGAACCGGGCGTGACACGTACAGCAATACACAACAAAGTAAATAAACGTACATAGCACAGTTCGTCCAGATTTCCGAACAGATCTTGCGGTTCTGCGAACATGAGATGACCTTCCACCTGCACTTTCTTCAACGGCTCCATGAAACACTGCAACACACCCGTTCGCTGTTCGATCGTCTACTATACGACGGCGGCAAAACTAAACATCGCAGTATGTGATGTAACACAGAGTTGGACATTGGTCCATTTTTCCTAATCCAATCCAATCCAATCTATAAGGTTGCCTGAAAAGCTTGACCCAATAGTAGTGAAAATAAGCGGGTTTGACGCCAGTTTGCACCAAGTGACCCCTATTTTTTGCTGACGTCATCAGTCGCCCTGACCACCCCCCCCCCTTGAGGGG
>Ga0056115_1001201_pt1 | contig 12060 bp, 5 predicted proteins | sample WorMetOlspDAHAB1_FD_77007 | JGI IMG/M metagenome (GOLD analysis project Ga0056115, IMG submission 77007) | Marine gutless worms symbiont microbial communities from Max Planck institute for Marine Microbiology, Germany - Olavius sp. DAHAB.1 ... | reverse complement strand
TGGTATTGAGAATTTTGTGAGAGAGATGATTTTATATTCAATTCGTTCAGAAACTTTAAGCCAGTGAAGAGATTTCAGAATAGGAGTGATGTGTTTGAATTTTGGAGCCTGGACAATAGTTCGGACTTTCGGCGCCAAAAAATTGATTGAATTAGTATTAGTAGTAGTATTGGTAGTAGTCGATTTGTATAGCGCCTCATGCAGTGCCTCTAATGTGCCGTGGCTTCTAAACTGTCACATTTTGTTATTTTTTTTTTCGTTGCAGGACTGCCACTACAACTTCAGCAGCTGTAAAACCGCTCGGTTTTGGCAGCGTTTCATTTGGCAATCCTGCAGCCGGTGCTATGACTGTCACCGGATTTGCGACTCCACAGCAAAATGCGACCAGCGCAAATCTTCCGCAGAAAACCGTGCGTTTTGAACTGCCCTCTACAACCTCATCTGCATCTACTCTCACGTCACTGTTGGCTTCAAGCGCGGCGTCTTCAACTTCAGGTCAGTTCTGTGTGTGGATTTAGTTTCAAAAGTAAATAATGTGTAGGTGAACATTCTGAGGGTTCGGTAATCTGATTATGAATGCCATATGGTTGGGTTAGTTCGGATTAACCCTATTCCTGATCTCCCACTAAATTTGAACTTTGGAGCTCTGACCATTTAGAACTATAAGTGTCTGAATTCGGATCAGCAAACCCTCGGATTATTGTTACATAACCAGTGAAGTAGCACTCACAAGGATTTGATAGCGAGGAAAAAATAAACGAATTAACTCTCAATGTAAACAGCAGTACCGAAAAGACAATAATTCTTACAACCCCGGTACATATGATTTGGATATTTTGCACAATAGTATATAAGCGTGGCTATATTTGGCATGTCCATATGTGTAATGCACGCCTATTGTAGCATTAAAGGATTATTTTATGGACGAGAAAAAACTTTCATTTGTATCTTGACGATGTAAATGTCTACTTTTGTGGTTGTTGCGTGTTTGTGGGCACAGGCGCTGCTGCATCGTCACTGACTGGATTTCAGTTTGGAGCGGCAAGTTCAACCGCCGTACGTACAATGGGATTATCATCGTGTGGTTCTGTAGCGTCGGCGCCAACGATTGGATTCTGTTTCGGAACTGGTAAGCTATGCACTTTGATGCAGTTGGGACATTCATACGATGCATTTCCTACGACCCGTGGCAGTTGCGTCAGCGCGATCAAATTTGCCCACAGTACGATAAATAAGACTAAAATTACATTTAAAAGTGGAGTTTAATATGATTACTGCTGTGCATGTACATAGTTTGCTCGTGTTCAATTGCTATTTTTTTAGTTAGAATGCATTTTGTTTATATATTTTATAATAGCCTTTCGTTGTCAGTTATTCGGAACTTATTTCATATGTGTAGAAGTTGAGTGGATGAATATGAAGAGGCTTTATAAAGGCCAAAGATTTCTGATTTTGCTTAGTCTTGAAAAAAACATTTTATACTGAGCCTGTTTGCTGCGTTTGTGTCATGCTGTATGAGTATCAATCATCGTAGCAGTCTGTGATGTTTCTAATGGCCTAAGTGGTAAAGAAAAGTTCCGCTGAAGTGCTAACAGCAGAACGATTGGAGCAACCGAGAGAAGAGAGGCTCGGCTGCCGATAGTTGAAGTCTGAAAGGCAGAATAACAAGATGTTTGGTAGCAGCAGATTGGAGTGTGCCTCCAACCAGACGCATCAGCAACACAGTTGAGTGGTCTGAGATGCAAGTTCCATGGAGTACTTTGTAGGTTAGCACGTTGCATGTTATGTTGGTTGTTTTGTGTTTAATGCAGCGAGCAGCAGTGCTGCCACAACCACGTCTTCAAGCTTATTTGGGTTGACGTCATCAGCTGGCATCTCGCCTAGTGTGTACGCCCCAACGTCGAACCTTGGTCTCGGTGGAATTGCTGGAACCAGCTCGATCGCTGCTGTCGGCAAGACATGGTTTGCGTTGTGGTCTTGATCATTTGTGCGTTGCTTTGTGGTGTGGAAGAACGGAGCAAATAAAATTCCATTAGAGTGCCATTCAGATGTTAAGAGCAACAACGAGGTAAACACGAGATATCAGTCGATAGATATAAAACACAAAATATGAAAAATCTAAAATAACAAAAACAATGCACAATGTTATACTTGCTACACACTTTTCCAAATTTCAAACGATATTTAGAAACTGTAACTTGTTAGCACTGGTCAGTTTAGCCCTGTGTCACTGTGGACTTTGCATCTGTACCTGACCAGCGTCAGAATGTATTCTACACCAGTACTCTTATTATAATTATCATTTTATGTTTTTCTACGTCAGCGTTGTAGCTACGTTGAGGAGACCATTGTCTCTTCATTTCTGGCAAGGATGCCATTGCCCAATGCACCCTGGCTGCGTTTTTGGGGAAGAGCAAAAAGGGAGGAAAATGAGAAAAGAGGAAAGGAAGGGCATATGACGGAGGGGATGATAGCAAGGGGATGGGATGGAGGGAAGAGTGAGTGAGTGAGTAGAGTTTAATGCCCTACCCGACACAATGGCGGAAGACGAGAAATCGTAAAAAAGAATTAGAAAGTCGAAGAAAGAGAAGACGAAGCAGACAGGATCGTGTCTATGACGCTGTTCGTTCTCGTTAGCTTTTACTGATTTTTTTATTGAAATTTTTTGCATAGCAGTCATTAGCTTGTACTGATTTTGTATTGAAATTGTTCGCATAGCAGTCGTTTACTGTTTGAATTGACAGCGACGCAAAAGCTGTGAAGGAGAACTGTTTGCCACCCGACATACTGACAGCGATCGACGGTTTCACGTAAGATTAGTTCAGCTGCTTATATATTACTGTTGTGTTATGCAAGTATGCAAGTAAGTTTATTAAAACGCACGCATGTAGCATGTGCTAAATCAGATGGATAAAATGTTATAGTCACAGACAGTCTTTACACATACGTGCGTGTGAAATAATTAAATATAGACGATGAAATAGACAGGAGACTGAATGGTTTGGATGTTGACAGGAAACACATAAAGAATCAGAAATCGGTTCGCGAGAACATCGCTCGGATGTCATCAAAGCCGTTGTTTCGCATCCAAGACGACATCACGAATCAGCGACAGCAACTGATGCTTGTCACCAGCGGACTGCAGCGGAACGCGGTCGCCATTGACAAACTGAAGAAGGATACCGCTCAGGTCAGATGTCTATTCGGTTCATTGCACTGTGTCTCACTTTGTCCATTCAAGCTAGCTGCTTATAATTGTGTCGTTGTTCATCGCGCACCGATTGTCACCGATAAGTCGCGAACCAGCCACTCGGTTTCGGTGGTGAGAGAACATCGTTGCCACTGTGTTGCAGCAGTGGAGTCGTGTGTTAAACAAACGTGCGAAACTGTGTTTGTCAGGAGCTGAAGCATACAGAGATTGCACAGAGAACGAAGGAGACGCCGCCTGGACTGCAGTACGAGAACACTGCTCCATCGGCGTCAGTTTTTCACGTCAATTTACACATCTAACACATTATCATAATGATGATAATTAATTAATTATTTAGTGTACGCTAATTAGTGTAAAAAATACAATACAGTAGCTTATTACAAGAGTTGGTGCTTAAAATGTTTATGGATTAAAAATTTACTAAAAGTGAGGTTTAAGTTATTGCTTAACAACAGCAGTTTCATGGGGACTTGACATGTATATGTACTGGAGTAGAGTAGTTCCATTTGTGCACAACATGTCTTCCTGGGCGTTAATGCATTAGCTAGATAACGTGTTGTGTCTTTGTCAAGCCAAGTGGAATTTGGGCTAAGGAGGTTCTCTGATGATGCTCTATACAAATCTACACATTGGCGCTGACACGGCCGGTGCAGTCTGCTTTGAGTGTGGGTGATTTTCTTGCAGCTACTTTCTGCGACTTGCCGAAGAGTTTGAAGTTCAGATGCAGATTTATCGGCAGCAGATTCACGAGATGGAGCAACATCTTTCGTCGGCTGACCAGGCCACTGCTCTCAGTCCTCACGGTCAGTGTGAATGCTCGCCACCCAGGTTCAATTTGTGCTTTTCGTTGCAGCTGTGTGGCTCAGTGGCGTTATGGTTTACCAGTGCTTATGGTGTTGGGGATGGCAGGTTTAATGCCAGCCGCTGCACTGCCTTGAGCACTGGCTTGGATTGTGGCCAAGGCTGTATGCCAGCTATATAACCTTACCTTTATTCACCTTTACCTCGGAACCTATGACGTCTGGATCATTAGTGAGATGTTCTGCTACTATGATGACGTGAGACCCAGATGAAATTTGGCACTGAATGCTATATGCTGCGAGCGCTGGTTAAGTGTTGAGGCTGATTGTGTGTTGCAACTGCAGACCTGTCGATTCTTCTGAACAAACTCAACGAAGGTTTCATCGCGCTCGCTGCTCAGCTGCAAGTCACTCACGAAGCCGTTAAGGTTTTTGCACCGTCGTTCGTTGTTTGCCATTATGATCATATGTACAGGATGTGACAAAAAAATTTCAGCAATTGCTTGGAATTTCAGAGCAAAATTTTACCAACATATGTAGACATTCTGGCTACACATCACAGTCTTAATCAGCATGTTAGTAACGTACAGCGTTTCGAAGTTATCAGCATTTTACAGTGATGCCATTTAGTTATATTTGCGTGGTCAAAAACGTCCAAGCAGGCATGCAGCAAAATTATCGTTCAAGCTAAAACATTGCAGTTAATGTAAACATTAAAAGTGTCCACACTTAGCTATAACACAAGCCACAGTCGCTTTGAAAATTCTTTACAGCTTTGACTGTTGGATCCTGAGTTAGGCTGTCATCTGCAGCAATTTCTTGAGTTCAGCGATTATCTTCGGTTTTGAACGGACCTATGATAAACCTCTAACAGATGTGGTTATCCAAAAGATTCAATTTAAATGTATTTAAAGGCCACATTTCTTTGGCAATAATATCCCGATTGCTGTTTTTGCAGCGAGTCCTGTGTGCAATTTTCAGGCATGAGTTTTTGTGCATGCAAAGACCACTAGGCGATAACGTTGTTTTGGTTTTAACTTAAAAACCCTGTAAGCTAATTATCAGGTGACAACCTTGTTACATGCATATAAGATGATTAAATATTTGGGTAAAATTTTTCTTTGAAATTCTGAATGATTGCTGAGAAAACTGCAAAAAATGCAGTTTTCAGTATCGAGACCGTTAATGAATGTGTGAAATTTTATTCTTTGATTTAGCATGCACTACAAGCGTGTGTTTCTATAAACTTCTTTTTTTGTATGTGTTTTTAAAAATTTCGCCCACTAGCACAAAGCCGCAGTTCTAAACATTGTACTAAGCAAGGTATTACTGCAACAGCGTCTTAATTGTAGTCAAAGGTGTTGAGGAAGGTGACCACATTTCCCCTTTGGAGGGCTATTGACAACTGCTGAAACAGAAAGGTGGATTCTAACGTTATTATTATTATTGTTGTCGTTGTTATTGACGCGTGTGATTTACAGGAGCTGAAGGAAACGTATCGTCAACATCGACGAATTCATCACAGCGACACGACAGACATGTTTGACCGTCGAGCCGTCAGTCGAACAACCGCTCAGACGATGCCAGCTGTAGCGACCACATTGGGACCAACGCCGTTCTGTTCGCCCATGTCAGATTCCGCAGTCGTTGCCATGGTTTCAGCCCTGAATCGCACTCAGCCCATTGCCGGTCACCTTCTTGTTGTGTACATGGTTTCTCAAAAAAAAAACGGACTCGGAAATCTGGTGATATTGTTAGCTGATGTGCATAAGTTTTTTCACCATTATAAACAGAATTAAATTTGTAAAAAAATCCAGTGTATCAATTTTTGTCACACCTTAAATCTGTAGCTGCTATACCTCGTGAAAATGAAACTTTAAAACTTGACACAAATTGCATGGTGAAGACAACAGAGCTGTCGTCATACTTAAGCTGGTCGACATTGTGAATGGTATGGCAGCTACAGATTTAAGGTGTCATGAAAATTGCTATATAAGAGCTTATACAAAATTAGTTTAGTTTATATATCAGCAAGAAATTCACAAGTGGGTTAAAAGATGTTACTGAGTTATCACCAAAGTATCCAGTCCAGTTTTTTTGAGACATGATGTGTAAACAAAAATACGTAAATATGCTGCGCAGCTGTTGATGTTTATCGTCAGATTCATAATTTCATTTGAAATCAGATATTAGTAGTTGTTACTCTTTAGTAATCGTTTTTACTCTTATTATTTTATCATTATATACTCGTTATTATTTCATCATTATTTGCTCGTTATTATTTCATCATCATTTGCTCGTTATTATTTTATCATTATTTGTTTGTTATTATGTTATTATCACTGTAGTTGCAGGGTTGTTTTAAATCTTCTTTGTGCCCATGGGAGAACATCATCGTGTGTTCTTTGAAATTACTAACATTGTGTCGAATACTCAAGTTGAGTACAAAACTATTGATGTGTTAAGTTGAGCATTTTTTGGCGAACGAACAATTTCTCAAATTAGCTGCTGTTTGAGTACACAGTGTTGCGGTGCCGTTATTCTGCAAAGTGTTTGTGCGTTAATTAACTGATTGAAAAAACGAGATAACAGTTTTTGAATCTCGCAGTGAGATTTTTAGCTACAATTAATATACCAATTGATAGAAAACTACTGTTATAAAACTGTGGAAAACGCACTGATAGAATCTGTGATAAAATTAATGAACAATAATGTCAGTTGACTAAGAGCAGGTGGAAAGATAATGTCAGTACTGTTGCATTCCAGTGCAAGTGGAAAGGCGTGCATTTCACTGTTGCTGGTAGGCGTCGCTGGAGCGGTTGGTGTCACGCCACGAACATCCGCTGGTGTTGGGAGTTTGTCGCTCGCTTCAGCGCCACCTATTGGCACCGCGACGTTGTTTGCGCAACAGACAGCGGCAACAGGTTTGGCACATCTGTCTTCAGCCTTGTAAGTAAGCAAGTCAGATTGACTAAAGTGTCCAAAATATTGGACCCAGGCAACTTTCTATCTAGTTAAGACCGCTGCTGATATAATACTACATCATTTGCAGATTCTGTTGCTGTGTCTACATCGCTGCTGCTAGCCGACACATGACACACATTGAGCATGAAACATATTGTCTACTTTTTTTCATAATGAAAATCGTTCACAAGGACACAAAGCCTAAAAGCTGAAATTTAACAAAATATACAATGAAAACGGAACGAAATTGAGTAAAAAGTGATGCAGTGTTAGCACGAATACTGAAAGCAACTCTGGCACTCTGCACCGCCGGTTTAATGTGTCAAAAAATGGCAGGTTGGTCTGTAGTGAAACGGCAGTGATGTGCAGGTGTGTTTGGAGCGACGACCGCGACCAACAGCAGTCTGTTTGGTAGCACTCCGGCGTTGTCGACACCATTTGCTGTTCCCACTCCTCTCGGCTCAGCTGCTGGCTTCGCATTGCAGAAGACTCCCATTGGCTCGAAACGCGGCAAAAACGCGTAACGGCGGTCCTGCTGTTTAGCTCGTAGCTGCAGCAACTGCATCGTCGTTTAGCTTTCAGTGAAGGTTTTTACGATATTTAGTCGTTACTGTGATATCGGTGGTTCACGTAATAATAATAATGATACTGACAGACGTCTGGGGCTTACAGCAGTGGCCGACCAGCCCGATTACAACAAATACAGCGAAATAAAAGTTCAGTATGGAAATGAATGAAATATGCACTACTGTGACCAGTGGGGCATTTAAGGACCGACCACAAGGTCGATGCCGCCTCCACTTCTGCGTCGCGCGAATGTTTAAAAAACCCAAAATTTGGTCAGTTGGTTCTCAGTGAAATCATCAAAATTGCTGTCACCTTATGTCAAATTTTACGGCAAAATTATGCACCGAATCCGATTTTCCCAGATCCCAGCACTCCCCCAGACCGTCTTGCTGGATTTAAGGGTCCTGGGGCAGAGGAAGTGGAGGGAAGTGGATTGCCCCCCCCCCCCTAGGAAATCCTGAATACGCCACTGATTGTGACTGCGTAATGAACTGATCGTGTGTAACTTGTCAGCGTCTCTTGGAAGCAGAACGTTCGTTTCATTTTTTAAGATCAATATTTTCATGCTCAGTTGAGGCGTAAAATTTTCGTGCGTAAAAAGTCGCTCTTTTGTGTCTGCACTCTTAGCATCAATTTTTGCTCAATGTTTAGTTAACAAATATTTACCACCAACACTTATGCAGATCTCAGGATAGTTAGTTGAAATTGTTTAGTTCTTCTGAACACCAGACACTCTAAATTTGAAATCATAGCTACTGTCCGTGATTGCCACTTATATTTTTTTTACCTTTAAATATACTTGGATGCGTACAGATAAATTTGTATAGAAAGAAATAATAGAAAATAGTATAAATTGATAAAAAAAATGTGGGTATGGTATCGTGCGAACATAATGCCTTTTGCGTCATTTTGCAAGGCATCTGTGTTACGTGCTTATTCCAATTAGCAGCAAAGCAAACTACACCGTGTCTCAAAAAAACCGGACACACCTATTATGTCTCATAACTCCCCCCAAAAATCGAAAAGTATCAATGATATTTGACAAGTAATTGTCCATCCACGCTTGATACTTTGCCGTAAAAATTATTAATATGGCAGAGTACCAGCTGCAGCCGTTGCCATGACAACGAAGCAGACGACAACTCTGATGTGATCAAATAACAAAACGATGAGTTTGAGGATAAAATGGATAATTTTGATAAACAAAATTCTAATTTGTTAAATGTTATGATGCAATAAGACTAACAAATGAATTTCCTGCTAAAGGATGCAAGAAAAGTACATTGAACGACTTTATGAAGCGTTTGACACAAACTGGATCGATAGCAAGAAAGTTTGGTAAGGCGGCCAACAACAGCACGAACGACTGCCAACATTTATGCTGTTGACGAACTGGTGTTGAGCCAGGAGGATGAATACGCGTTTCTCTCGCAATCTGTCATACTGTACTGCGAGTTTGTGGAGCATCCTCCTGGCTCAACACCAGTTCGTCAACAGCGTCGATGTTGGCGGTCGTTTGCGCTGTTCTTGGCCTGCCACTACCAGACTTTCTTATTATCGACCCAGTTTTTTTTTTCAAACGCTTAATAAAGTCGTTCAACGTACGTTTCTTTCATTCTTTAGCAGAAAATTCATTTGTTAATTAGACTAACTGCATCATAACATTTAGCAAATTATAATTTTTTTAATCAAAATTATCTCCTCTACCCTCAAACCCATCGTTTTGTCATTTTTTGATCACATCGGAGTTGTCGTCTGCTTCGTTGTCATGGCAACGGCTGCAGCTGGTACTCTGTCGTATTAATAATTATTATGGCAAAGTATCAAGCGTGGATGCACAATTCTTTGTGTCAAATACAATTGATACTGTTCGATTTTTGGAGGAGTTATGAGACATAATAGGCGTGTCCGGTTTCTTGAGACACGGTGTAGTTGTTTATTTTAGCCAAGAGACAGCAAAAAACGATCAGTCTGTTTTACATCGCAAGTCTGTGGTCAATGCGTTGATTGCTGCAAACCACAGTTTGTGATGGATCAGTTTTCTAATCGTATCCAGTCCGTATATGCATAGGCCTAACTGCGATCCATTCTAACCATAATACACACGCACACTGATAGTGTTAAAACGCGCTTCAACAGTAAAGAGAGAAAACGAACTGCACATTACGTTAACAGTCCAGTTCGCAGACCCTGATCTCTTAGTAGTGAACGCCTCAGTCGCCTAGTTTCACTCACTGAAGAAAATCGCGCGCGATCTAAGTTTACGTTGCCAAAGTAACAGAAAACCCTAAAACAGGATCTGCAAGGTTTAATCATGACAATTCTGACTCAACAACCCAATTCATGCATGGATTCAATCATTGTCCAACTATTGCAGATCGGAATATAGTGAAGTCTTGTCATATTGTTTTCAGCTGTCAGAAATTGGCTCATATCAGTCATCAGTGAGCAGTTAGCGCATTACACATATCCTCAACTGAGATTTATTTATAATTTATCGCAGCAAATTTAACCGAATCGAACGTGTTACATATTGATGCGATTTAGCTGTGTTGAAAATGCCGGTCGATCAACGCTAAAGCTCAAATTCCACTTGGCTCGTGATGTCTCGACACGTTCGACTTGTCGAGCCGTGTCGTTCGACAAGCTCGACACAGCCAAAATGCATGGGCTCGACGTGTCGAGTCGTGTTGAGACGTGACGTGACGATCCAAGTGGAATTTGGACTTAACCAGTGCTTTGCTGGCTGGCTGGCTGATACATGGTTGAAGTACGTGTGCGATCTGGGGCAGCTTCGTAGATAAGCCACGAGGATTCGTCTTAGCGCTGTTGCATTTTCGTTGATTTATATGTGCTGATGTGCTACACGTATTGAAATCCTTACGTCGTCGTTGCCGCATTTTGTCATCCTGTTTCATCGAAGTGTGGTGTGCCGTTAATTTTTTCACGAAAAGGAAGATTTTTGTGTACTGTACATATAGCTGTGTAGATGCTAGCTGTCAAGGTGGGCCCTACAGCTAGCTATAGTAATTCAAAACTTAACTACATCAGAATTGAAAAGCAGAGGCATAATTATATCAACATCGCATAGACTGTTATCATTGCCATGGTTCACATCCTGGGAGCCTCCACCCAAGGAAACAGCTCTAAATTCGGCAATGGTTAGGCCTAAACATCGGCTGCAAAACGGGGACATTGCTTCCCTAAAAAGGTTGTCAAGAGGGTCCAGCCCTCGCCCCTAAAATTAGAAATGTTAACTCTGGTTTAATTGTAACACCGAAGTGTCAGAAATGCTTTCAAGTCCTAGATGTCCATCATTCACCTAATTGCATTTGACTGCCGGGCTCCGCCAGGACCTGCTGGATAAGCTTATGGACCCAGAGGATTAACAGTGTAGTTTACCCAGACATACTGATTAAGGGGATGGACTGTGGAAAGGAAAGGGGAATGGAATGAATGGGAGAGGAAAGGAAAGGAGAGGCCCCAACCTTGACATTGTTGCGCCACCATATGCTACATGAAATGAAGCGGATGTTTGTTTTACTGACGAACAAAACTATCTGATCAAACCCGGTGATCATCTGTTACGCCTTGAAACGTCAACGTCAATCGTATTCCATGCATTTGCGGTGTGTAGTTTTAACTACACACCGCAAATGCATGGAATAGCCCTACTATAAAACAAGATAGCAGTGACCAATTTTCATCATCATTTTCGGGTGTGTTAGTGCAAATATAGGCTTCGGCCTGTCCAACTGATTTTTTACTTGTACAGCACACTAATGAAACGAGAGAAAAAACGACCCGTGCACCCGCGATCAGATCGAAATTCTGTCGTTGTCTTGTGTCTGCACGTTAGTTTTTGACAAATTGAGGAGATCGTGATCGTCAACCTTCGCTCATCACTCACACGATGATGCGACGACAGTGTAGCATCGTTTCGTGCAGCTGCAGACATCGTAATCGTCGACAAGGTCGGTCGATGTTCCTACTAAACTTAGCGCTGTAGAAATGAGTCAGAGCTTCAGTAGGACTGAACTGCAGTAGGTCAGTTTTATACGCGACACTAACCTGTAAGTTCTCAAAGTTTTGAAATGGAGGAAAACTTGCGATAATGACAAAAATAATTAACTTAGCCGCTGGTCAGGCGCGGAGCAGGTTAAACATTCTGGCTTAGCCTATAGTATAGGGTTAGGGTGAGACTGCTCTTGCTCCTTAAACCCTAACCCTAGAACGTTTAACCTGTTCCGCGCGTGACCATAGGCTTAGGCGCGGGGAGTATGGAGTGGCGTACTCAGAGGGGGACGTTCAAATACCCCATTGAATCGTCAGATTTTTTTTGAATGTGTGTGCAAAAAATACTGTTTAGGCTGCTAGACTGCTCTTACTCCTTAAATCCTAAATTTTATACACGAAAAACGGGTAGGCCGCTTAACTCGTTTCACATTTTTCGCAGGCCCCATAGTGGGGCTTAGCCAATGGACCCCTCCGTCCCCACCCATGTAAACCCCTCCATTG
>Ga0056115_1001200_pt1 | contig 12063 bp, 8 predicted proteins | sample WorMetOlspDAHAB1_FD_77007 | JGI IMG/M metagenome (GOLD analysis project Ga0056115, IMG submission 77007) | Marine gutless worms symbiont microbial communities from Max Planck institute for Marine Microbiology, Germany - Olavius sp. DAHAB.1 ... | reverse complement strand
CTATAATAAAACCTCCCAGAGAACGAACTAAATTAATTATAACCACCACTATACATTTTTACATGGGTTGCATAAACTACCTACACATCAGGAAATTTTTTATCAACAGAAAAATTTCATTGCTGACATTCAAACGATGACGTCACATTAAACTTCTAGGCTTTCCTGTGTATAATACATCAACTTCATGGTAACAGTTAATTAAATTAAGATTGTATGTAACACACTGCTGTTCTTTGTAATTGTGGAAAAAAAGTAACAAAATGGAAAAGAAAGACAACAAATTAAATAACAGTGATATTATCGCGGTGAACTCACTTCATTAAGTCATGCATTTCTGCGACCAAAAATTTTTTTGCAACCAACGTGACATACATTCACAGTCGGCAGAACAGTCTGCCCAAAGAAAATATGAACATCTGACAAACAACCGATACCTATGGTTGAAACACGTTTGAACGTTGTCAGGGGGCACATAGTAATCCTGCCGCATTGTGGCCTCTTATAAATGTCATATTTTTATATTGTTACAACTGAAATAAGCAACAAAAACGATAAACTGACTGGAATACTATACAAACCAACGATGACAGTTTTAACGTCATGCAATCTTGGACCAAAGCAGACTAACTACCAACCCTGTATCTCACAAATTCATGCCAAGTTATCAGTGACACTAAAGAACGACACAAATTTACGAAGTCTGTATTGTACAAATGTAACTGTGATACCAGTGTGGTTAAAGTTCATCACTAATCACACTTTCCAATACAACATATGTCTATTATGAAATATATTGCAACATATACTGTAATAGACAGCTAAACGAAAATTGTAGATACTCTTGACTTAAAGACACATGAAAAGTTTCTTACTTTAATCCTTAATGTAATATTTGACACACAAATAAGCATATAGCAGCACATTGGCATTGAATCAGATATGAATCACACAAACACCAGCTGACAAACACAAACACTAACGACAAAGTAAATGTTCATTCCCTAAAAGTGTCATGCAACAGTTCGTTATAGCTCATCTGTGGGTTCATGGTTATGTTCACTGGTTTCTGTACTCCGCGATGTTTCCGTTTCATCTGCGACAACTACAACAGCACAAAGTATATACAGAGTGGCCCAAAAAAGTAAGCCACTACAAAATGATCAAAAACTCGTATTAAATCGTATTAAAGCCTGTCAATGAGATTAGATTTATTCGTCAAATTAAAGTATGGATCAAGCACTATAATATTATTCGTAAGCATTAGATATTCTATGCATGACCTACTTTCTGACCTCAATAACTATGCCTGGCCCGCAAACTAGCGATATGCGTCAGATACGGTAAATGATGTTAGCCCTTCTTCTGGCATCATCTCTCCTTAGCAAGCTGTGAATTCCAGTCCAAAAGAATTTCTTAGATGGAGACTTATGTAAAAATTACTTTTATTTCCATATTTTCTCTTTTTTTTCTGGTTTTCAAACATGATTTTATCACATGCATTGATTTCACCCATATTGCAGCTTCAAACACAGCAGCTGATTACGTCACAAATTAGGTCACACATAGAATATTTAATAGACTTATTATATTCTTGTACTCATTTTCTAGTAGAAATTGATGAATAATGGTAGGTTTAAATACGAATTAATGATGATTATTGAGAGTGGCTTACTTTTTGGGCCACCCTGTATACCACCATGATAATCAGGACAGAACTAATACTCTCAATTACAAGAAAAACATTCACTTTACAGCTATTTTTCCAAGACCACGTTGGCGAGAAACATTCACAATTATCATGTAATGAATGAATGAATTGGGGTTTAACGACACTTTCAGCACAGTAAGGCTATATCGTGCCTTAAAGATTTAGAGTTTAGTTAAAAGTTTAATATCAGTGAGATAGTTATGTAATGCCATGGACATCACCTATCAAGAAAACACAATTAGAATAAAAACACAAGTTCTACATAATAGCGTAAGAAAACACTAAAGGCTTGTCTAGATATTAATGTTTTAGGATTCGCGTTGAGATTGCCTGTCACCAAAACATTAACCAAAATACAACTGACCATTTTCCAAAATGTCCCGGTCAAGATTGTCTTTTGCTTTGCTCGACTGCTCATCAGCTGCAGCTGTAAATTCGTCTGATAACAATTAAAACCAATTGTATAATAAACTTTGCATACTTTACTTTCAAAAATTTCACTGTTTGCAAAATCACTAATTAATAGTCAAGGAAGATATACAATTATGTCAAGCAAGTAGATAAATCTGAGCATACAACAACCGTCATAACTTAGACTGTCTTCACGTTTAAGAAATGCTATTTACATGAAGCGTGTACATATGATAACAGTCTTACAAAGTACCACATTGCAAAAAAGTAAAGTCGTAGCTGTAAAATTAGTGACCATTCATGTCCTAATAAAAAACATACTGTACCATCTAAAGTCTTGGTCTCGTTGCTACCACTGCCTGTTGCATTTGATTTTTTCGTTGTTTTTGGCTTCGTTTTTGGCCGGAATGACTTCATCTTGTTCACCAGATACTTCACCTCCCGATCCAGAGCAGCAATCTTCACCGCAATGTCTTCCATGGTCAGTTTCGGCTTTTCAGTGAGCGGAGTTTTAGCCTGCAGTGCGTGAATCGACTTGTTCCATTCCTTCAAAGTCACATAGACAAGAATGTTTATGTCTGTACTCTGCTACTGTCAGTTAGGCGTCTCAAAATCGTCCAGCAATTCTGGTTCATGGATCTATTGCCTGGAAAATCCCAAGATCTTAAGCAATTTATGTGATCTCAGCATCATACAGAAAAAGGACAGATGAAGAGAAAGAAAAACAAACAAACAAAAACCAGGCAAACAGATGTCAGGCGATTTTCACACGATCTTGGGATTTTCCACAAATTCTGGCCTCGAACAATAGTCAACAAAAAGGGTATCATCCATATTTAATTTATTGTCAGACATGCTACAACATTTTCACTGAGATAATTTAAGTCAACAGCAGCACATACAGTACTTACTCTCGTTTCGTTTATCATCTTGTCTAACACGTCAAATTCGACTTGTGTAAACGGCAGGTCTTCGCCGGTGAAATTTCTCATAAATGCAAGAAAAAACTCGGAATGATTCAGCATGGTGTTCAGTGCAGCAACCGCAGTGGGTCGCTCGTTCAGCTCCATCACTCGTTCATACACATCCTTTGTCATCGCCTTCAATTCATTCAGCTTCGACTCATATTCCTGTCACAGCAACATGTCATATTATTCAGTGTTCATATAGCACACGACAAACAGTGTACTATGTACGAGGGTGTGCTGTAAGACAGTATTGCTCAATGAAGCCAACTGTTTTCCATTGCCCTGGCCTGTTGATGTTCCTTTCGCCATGTAACTCAATCTCTCTCTGCTCTCCCACAAACGACAATGGCTGAACGCTAACGGACAACATCAGTGCAAACTAGTCAATTCCCATTGCTACCAGGTTCTGGTCCTAAAACCTAAATCTTCAACTCACCTCTTTCAGCATCTTCAATGTTTTTTATCCACAACACATTTGTTGACTGTCAGCAACTAAGCTTTCCTAGTCAGCACTGAATGTAGTAAGTACTGCACCGTGTCACGTCTGCACCATACCTACAAGTCTTTCACCAGCAGTACAAAGACTCATCTTTTCGTCCACTTCTTGAATGACTTTTTCATCATCATCACACACTGCAGTTGTTTTTATCTGCTTACCTACGTATTACAAACATTATACTATCAGTCACTGCAACACTATCTTGAAGCAATCATACTATTATGACAACAACCGACCGACTGACCGACCGACCGACCAAAGCCATAAAACAGGTTACTCAGAAAAAACCCAGAATTAATTCTAGTGCTGACTCAAACATATTTCCCAAAAAAGATCAAAAATGACTAAACAAGTATGCAACACAATATTCCTTCTTTCTTTCTTTCATCTCAAAACCCATCTGTTCACTCGTGCCTTTGGTCCATAGTTTTTATATACATAATGTTGGCTGCTGGTCATTTCTTTAATGTAAGCAGACATCTTTTACGTTTTTTAAAACGATTTTTCTTGTGGAGTATAGGCAGCTGAATACACCTAGATAAGCACTACATACATCAAAACTACACAAAAAGTCATGAACGTGACTAAGAAAAAAATCAATAAAAATACAGACAACTGATATAATCACATAAAAAATTTGATTGTAAAAGTGAAAATACTGAGAATACAGACAGATGTTACAATTAAATATTTTTTAAAATAAATAAAACAGCGCCATTGTAGTGACTCCCACAGCACTACTGTGCCTCATAAACTGTCATGTTATTATTTATTAATTATTAACGACCTTGAGTGGAGTGCTGTCTTCCTGTTCGATTAGCCAGTCAGATGTTGCTGACAGTTTTGCCGAGATTGCAATTCGCTCGTCTTCTGTCGAGCACAGCTTGTAGTCCTTCTGCTCAAGTCGGTCCTGTGCATCGAAAACGAACGCCTCAATCTCGTTTTTTATCTTCTCCAGCGTCTGCCTCTCTTCCTCCAATTTCTTCAGCTGAGCAATGCTGAAGCACAGTGTACATTCCACATCAGTTAAGCCTCCCGTGCCCTCGTATATGCATATACACAATCACATAACTGTTTGTAGTCTCCTGATTTTATTACCGACTTTTCATTACTCGCGCACTCTCAAAACAGACCAAAAGTTTTGAAATACCATCCACTAAGTTTACTTTAGGCATCTCTGAAGGAATGTTTTAAAAGCAACATGTTTATTTATGCAAGAGAAAACCACCTATCTATCAAAGACAACAAAAAATGTCATCTATGTGAATTCTGTTGCAACTCAACACATCTGCATAACGCAATTCGGTCAATTTACTTCATTACCTCACACATTTTCGAGAAATTAACAAGCGACATTAAACAGGGTTCGATTTTGGACACTCAATTTACTCGTAGCTGTCTTCTAAATAAAAACCATGCTCCTACTTTGAACATTGCAAAATTTTCGAGCACAGCCTAAGTGTTTGCACGAAATATAAAAATTAGAAAAAACACTTCCATAACTCACAGCAAACACATACATTATTAGATCCCACAAAACGTAATACTTTTAACTTTCTCATTTATATCAACCTTTAACTAAATTATAATTTTAAAGGCACAATATAGCCTCATTGTTAAATGTCAACCAACCAACCCTTTTATACACAAACACATACACACGATTCAATGGCACCCATTCTACAGACCAAAACCCTTCATGTCATCAAATAAACAACACTGAAGCAATATAATAGTAGGCAGTGAAAAATCAAAATTACAAAATTAACTTACAGCTTCTTAGACTGTTTAATTTTGTCATCGGTGGGATTCGGTAAATCCCTGACTGTTGCCTGCCATGTGATGTTAGCTCGAAGTGTCGTGGTTTTTGTCTTCAGTTCTCCCTTCTTCTCTTCAGATTCTGTTGACTGTTTGCCACTAGTCGTGCTGTCACTCGTATTTACCTTCTCGGTATCTTCTGACTTGCTCTCCTGAAAAGCAATAACCAGTAAATTGTCTGAATTTAATCAAAGCAAAGAAGTCTTCCAAATAGTTGGTTATTTGATAGTAATACAAAATTAAAAAAAGATAACGAGATGGGCTGCGATACAAGATGCCTCCCATATGAGCAGTGTATAAAAACTTAAAACAAAAGAACGCTGAGTTTTAAAAATAATACATAAGACAAAGCACAGTGTCACTACCATTTGCAGGCACTCATTAATTAATTAACTAATGTACACACAATAGTTGATCAGTCTAAACAGCTTTCGGGGGAATAAATAGGAAAATATGTGGAGGCCGAATGGACGAAGTTGGACTAGCATGGCAGTACAAAAGCATAAAAAGGTGAAGGGGTGTCTTGGGCAAAGAAACGAGAAAACAAGCAAGTAGATGGCCACATCAAAAGCCAGCCAGCTGCATCTTAGTCTGGGCCAAACTCCACAAATTCTAAACCAGAGAAGAACAACCCACCTTCGACTCTTGAGCAGCTTCCGAGGACTTCTTAGATGTATCTGCAGACGGTTCTTCACTCTTTGACTCGTCAGAATCCTGCATCAGTACAAAGGTTTACAATAGTCACTATTCATAATGATATTCTTCACAAAAACAGCACCATTATTTTTATTTGTATGTTATGCCAGCAAGGATACCAAATTTATCACAGTTTCACTGACAAAAATGATATACTAGGGTTAGTACATAAGTTAATGGGTCATATATATCAGTGAGTACCTCTTCACAAAAAACTCATTAAATCTTGCTTACGTTTTTCCGACAGTAGCCCAGTATACAATAGAATACACTTTGGTCTCTAAGTTTTTTTTTATGTAAACTGAACAGCATAACAATTACGAGCTTTAGTACATGTAAAATATAAATGTAACAATTTTAAAATTTGTGCCATATTCGTGAATGGTCTGGTAAACAGTATCGAAATTACAGCTGCAATATGGCATTAACTACATTGCACAAACTGTTCATGATCACATGTAACTTCCAACTACTTCATGATACCGCAGCTATATTTTGAACACATATAAATTCTGCAGTTTTTATTATGCAAGTAGACGATTACATTCAGATTGAATTCAACAGCTTGATTTCTGTGTCTGTTCAGAAGAGCACACAGTTCATCTCAGTGTGTTCAAACTCGAGAAAATACATTCAAACATGGTCCAGTAGAAGACAGGCAAGCACTTCGTTTCGCATAACAAAACATTTGCAAGTTTGTCCAGAAAGAATTCAGCTCTGCACCCTTGCCAAATATATTCCTGAAATAACGTGAAATAGAAAATTAACTCCATTAAAAGATAATTACTCAAATACATATTTTTCTATTAGTCACAATGTTTCAAATTCTACACACTCGGTATCAGAAATTAAATGACGCCTAATAATTTTAAAGCAGGCAAACCAAACTGGAGCGGCAGTAATTTAACAATATAAACAGAAAATGCATATGTTTAGTAAGCTAGATGACAACCTCCCAATCTCCTATCACTTACGTTCAGAGCAAAAGTTTTACATTAACAGATGCACTCTACAGCCTCGAACTAATTCAGAGCTTTATAAGAATTTGCGGCTGCGTGCACACTAGGAACCACAGTGCAATGAGAAGTAGCTAAAACAGTAACACAAGAATGCCTCTAATGTTTACACCAACAAACGAGAACAGATAACGTAAAAAATTAACTCTATAAGCCAGCATCAACATAAAACTCGACAGTGACATAGCACACAACGAGCACTACCACCCAGTGACGTACTGTAACTACACTAATCACTTTGCCACTTGTTATTTTAATTTATACCCAAAACAGTAAACACCTCACAGAACAACAAGCTAACTGTACATAATTCAATGCAGAAAGATCATATGAATATTTAACAGATGACATTGCACCCCAAGCTGGACTACACACCTGAGTCTTACTAGTCTTTGATGTTTCAGACACAATTTGCTCTTCTGGCAGAGGCTGCTGTTGACTGCCCTCACTCTTTCCCACTTTCTGCAACCGATCATTATCTTTATACTGCTTCTGCAAACCGTATTAATTTCAGAGCTGGTGATTTTCTCACACCAAGCGCGCTAGATTACTAAACATCATACGTAAATTATGACCAGACGAAAATTGCGGCTAAAACTGCAACAATGTTACGAACGAAACATAGAAACTCACATCACACAACATCGAGAACGAATCCAACTCGGAGCAACTGATAAACAAAAGTGAAAACCAAGAAACTAAGCGAGGCAACACAAACAACAACAAACACGTTAACCAGTATAACATCAGTAGCAACAAAACAAAACCTGACATGTTATTCAAACAGAAATACATAAATTTCAACAACAAGAAAGCAAACAAGCAGGTGCCTGTTCAGTACTCCACACACAAATACCTTTTTTACACCAAATACACAACAATAAGCTTGTGCACCTCTGAAGCTGTCTCTTCGGAACTTCCTTCTGAACTCACTTCACCAGTTTCTTCTGTTTTACTGCCACCTCCAAACAGGTTGCTTATAGTGCTGCCAATCTCTGATAATGAACACACACAGATATTACTTTTTCATGTTTTCCAGTCAAAGCAACGTTACAACGCAACGAATATCACAAAGAATTGACTGAACATGAGATATGTAACAACTACGTATACCTACAGAAAACTTGCATATTTCACAGCATAACTACACTATTTCACATACTGCCTACAACAACTCAAATTCAACATTCTGACTGAAATGAGAAGAGCGAGAGGCAGTGCATCCTGCCCATGGACAGCGTTTTGACATCAACCTGACTTGTCACCAAAAGGAAAAAATGCAAACAAACTTGAGAGTGTAGATTCCTCAGCTGGTTCAACTTCTGTCGTTGTTTTCTCAAACTGTGCTTCAACCTGTTCACAGTTTACGGCAGAACGTAGATTTCAAATAAATATTTTGTCCCCCTCCCTGCCACCTTGGTTAGTTGGAGTCGATGATGGTGGTAGCCGATGATGTTAAAATACATTAACTTTTATCACAGCACAAAAATAATTTTCATCAGATGCTCATTCTAACACATCAACTCTTTAGTGGAGCTCGAGTCCAAACTATCCAGCTTTCCAAGTTACTTCTGCGCATCTCCACCAAGGAGCAATGGCTGCTTTCTTCACTTTCACAGCCCTCAATTTAGCATCAACGTACAATACCCAAATTCCTTGAATATTACATACAATGTTTTCGTGTTGACAAGAAAAAATTGGCTACTTTACTGCAAAAAAGTAAAACAAATTTTAACAATATTATTAAACTCGCTCGGTCACTCGATCACTCACTCACTCACTCGCTTACTCGGTCACAAAGACTAGTTGTTTCCCTATGTTCATTGTATGCATGTCACAGAACAACAGTGATAAATATTAAAATATCACAGGTTAAATAGCGTGAAAGTTACATAATTTGAGAAAACAGGCTCAAATAATACCGTGCACACAGCGAGAAAAAGGACAATGAATTAATAACAAACAAACCTTGTCGAGATAGAGCAAGCCACTGTCATCAACGCGAAAGTGTGCCTTGATGCCCTTTGGCTCTGCATCACTATGTTGACTGTATGCATCCTCAACACCAGCAAGGGACACAGTCTGAAGATGTGTGTTGCCAAATTCACTGCAACATACAAATACATCATACAGTCCTGCAATATGATACATTACCGCAGTGTCACAACTTGGGACTGACTACAAAGCTGAATACGATTACATACATCGAACTTTCAATTCATCAATCGACATGAATTTGAATGAAGCCTTCCACAAGACACGATGAAGGCACTTAACAATGTGAAATATGAGCAAAGGAAAAGAATAAAAATACAGAACAAATAATCACATATTGGGAATTAACAGATAAATATGATAAGAATATAAACATAATAGTTTATCAATAGTCCTTATTGCCAACAGCATCATCAAATACTTGATAGAACAGCTTGGCCTTAAGAATGTGAAGGTCAAGGAAATGCATCACAGCTTTTCTGGAGGACAATTCTAAGCATCAGGACCAGTAACAGAAAATAAAGTGTTAACTGAAAACTTGCCAATTTCAGTCAACATATTAATTGTGAATGCAGCAGAAATCAAGTGCTTTTTACACTGACATCATCAAACGAAAATAAACAGTAAGCAAAAATAAAAAAGTAACAGTACCAATAAAAATTCACCTGAGTTCCGTAGAAGATAAGAAATCCAGATCTCCATAGCTGACATCGAAGCCAAAGTCCCGCACGTGCTTGTTGAACGTGATCACCTTTTTCTGCGGATATGGTTGCATGCGACCAAATAGCACTCGCTTGACAATCTTTGATGCAGAATCAGACCACGACGATGAAGATACAGAATCGGCATCTTTGGGTTTGGCACGCTCAAATTCAACCTAATCACACACACCAAATATCGAGCAATCACATTCACTACTACTGCAAACCCATAAATTTTTGCGTGCCCTTTTATATTGCGGTTTTTAGTGGAGACATATCTGCTGCCCTTAAATTTTCCGTTTTGAGGACCTGTTTTTGCCGTGATACTGTCGGTGATAGTAATCACCGTAATGTTTGCACAATATTTGCGCCCCTTATTTTCGCGTTTACTTACTTGCCCGCAAAAATCGCAAAAATAAAGGGCATGCAAAAATTTAGGGGTTTACAGTAATGCTCTAATATAATGAAAGAAGCAGCAACAACAGTAATAATAATATTCAAATATATTATTATAACTAATAAAATAGTTACAGAAAATGTACAAAAAAGTCAACTACAACTATTTTACCATTATGAGCTATATGAAAGACAAGTCCTGAGCCTAAACTTACACCGTGTTAGTGATTGGCTTTCGGCAATTATCATATGAAGGCAAATGCTCAACAACAGATATTCTAGCCAAAAAAAATCAGCTGTGGTGTTTGGTCAACTATTTGCTTACAAAATTTGCAAATATGCACGTGCAAATGTCACCTTAATTGGATAAATCGTAGCATCCTTGATTCCAAATTTCTTAACTTTGAAGCCTTTGCCAAGATTTGCAGCCTGATACACAGCTCCCAGTGCAGCGGCTTCATCAGTATTAATTCCTTTACCAAGTTCCTCCCTACATAGACACAAGTCAATTATTAAACCCAAACTAACATATGGCAGCAGAAAGACAGAAAACTTTGCTAAACACATAAAAAATGTGTTTTGTCAATGTTTTAAGAGTTGCAGACAAGTAGCGGCAGCATGATAGTCTTGCATGATTTCTCACGTGACAGCTGACTGCTATAAACAAAGCCGAATGCTAAAGAGTCTAGCTCTGAATGAGATCACTGCTGTGCTCACAGTACAAAAAGACAATCTGGATGAGTTGAGACCAAATGTTCAGTTCGATACTCAAACGTTTATTATACATTAATTTAACTATATTCACACATCTATCTGATCGTCCTAATGAATATACATAATCCTCCATTTTATTGACGCACATATTCCAATCAAACACTATCAACCTTGTGCAACCACATGACGTCTTACCTGCCAGTAGCTGTCTTTATAGCTTCTTGTACTTTTGGTATACGAGTACCTCCTCCCATCAGAATGACTTCTTCTATATCACTCTTTTACAGACAAATTCAGACAAAACTTGGCTAACAAAGTGACTAGATATGAAGGAAAACTGGTTTTAACTAGTTAATAGCATAAAACAGCAACTAAAAGTGTGAGTTCACTGGAAGGATCATGACCATCAATACAAACTGATCATAATCTATGGAAAAATGAACTCTATCTTTACTCTAGCACTATGAATGGGTCACAAAGCTAATGCAGACAGCTTTGTGGCTTCCTGATAGTGCATTCCACGTGTAAAATAAGCCTCACTTAACGAATAACAAAAAAACAATTATTGTTATTATACATTACAAGCCAACCGACCTACATAGCTCAGCTGTGCTAATCGTATATTTACAGCATAACATGATCTAGCAAAAATAAGCGACCAAATCACATCTTAAACACATAAACAAAAAGCAATACAATCACAAACAAAATCTGCGTATTTAGTGAATTAATTAATGTATTAACAGACAGCCAAAAATTATACAAAATATAGTTCACGATAATATCAGCAACAGAGAGTTGCAATCAGCTAAATCAGTCGTTGGCATATCCAACATACAATTACGGCAGACTTAAATTGCAGTCAGCCCATTTCACCTCAGCAGCAGAAGATGCGAAACCTACCACAGATAGCTCCGAAGCAGCTAGAGCATCCTTTATCACTTTGTCAATGCGATCAACAAGATCTTGACACAAATCTTCAAACTGCTCTCTTGTGACCTTTGTCCGAAAATCTTCGTCTTCAAACAAGCTCTCAACCTTCACAACAAATGCTTTGATCGGTGCATTGTGCAAGTTTCTATGCAACAGTAAACCAGCAGAAATCCACTTGTTCACTAACACACACAACCACTTCAGT
>Ga0056115_1001199_pt1 | contig 12066 bp, 9 predicted proteins | sample WorMetOlspDAHAB1_FD_77007 | JGI IMG/M metagenome (GOLD analysis project Ga0056115, IMG submission 77007) | Marine gutless worms symbiont microbial communities from Max Planck institute for Marine Microbiology, Germany - Olavius sp. DAHAB.1 ... | reverse complement strand
TTCCAGTGCGATACAGCTTCATCATCGGCGTGGTGTCAGCGTTCATCTGTGGCTTCGGAATGGCGTTCAGTGTCGCCATCCGCTGCTGGGTCTTGCTGCTGCTGCCCAGCTTCACCTCCAGTCCGTGTTGCCATCGGCTCGTCACTAATAATGCGCTCTCTCCCTTTCGCGTCGCACTTTGGCGCGTTTAGTCTCAAACTCCATCTAAGAGGCGAACGAACGAACGGACAAAGAGATCTATTTGTCCGTCTGTCCATCCGTCCGTCCGTTCGTTCGTTTGTCTTTTTATCCGTTGTGTATGTCAGGGGCGTCCATCCTATGGGTGGGGAACGAACCGCGATGCTTCGTAGGAATTTAAGGGGGAATAAAAATCCTGGATCAGCCAATAAATACACAAAATTTGGTCAGTTGATTACCAGGAAAATCATTAAAATTATTGCCACCAGATGTCACATTCTAAGGGTAAAATACACCAAATTCGATTCCCTGGAGTTTGACACTTAGTGAGTGAGTGATTGAATGAGCAGTTTCGTAACGGCACACAAGCACAATATAGGCGCACAGTGTCATGCTAAAAACTCATAGAATTTAATTATTTACAGTAAGTTTAGAAAGAGCAACTCGTTAAACATCACTTACGTGCTCACCTATATATCTTTCTAAACTGGACTGGACTACATAATTTTGCGAGTCTGGTGCTGTTTTTCACTGTTCTAGTTCAAATCCGACGTGTACAAAACGACGATGGCCCCGCGTTATCGTCGCGGGGTCGCTGAAAATGCAGAACGGACTGCGTGATTACATTGAGACGTAACGCTTCACGTGAAATGTAAAACTGAAAAGAAAGCGATGAATTGTGAGACTTTTGTGAAAGGTCGAGGGTTTGCGTGTGCACGCAATGTCCAACATTTGGCGAATAAACGGTTTCAGGAGCGTTTCGAAACGTGCGACACTGCGACATCATGCTTCTCTGGTACGAGTCAGAGTTGGACATGGATTGGATCCACCCATGGATTGGATTGGATCGAGTCTGGAAAAATGGACCCATGTTCAACTCTGGAACGAACAGCTGACGATTGTCGAGCTGCCTACTCCGTAGTGCGTACAGCTGCCACGTCCTACATCTGTTCTGCGCGAAGTCCAGTGTCCTCTTCATGTTGTTTCATATGCACTGCTGATTATAGTGATGGTTTTTTGAGACAACCAGACTTTACATAGGCCTACAGTCGATTTACACAGTCGCTGAACACTTTTTTTTATTTAAACAACAGTTTGACCACAGCGCACTGTTAACTATGTTTGACTCGAAATGTAGGCCTACCTTTCATTAATTACTTATTCAGTTAGTAGTTGTTATAGTAGTCTAGAGGAGATAAGCCTGAGCAGCACTGGTGATAATGGTGATGCGTGATGTATGCGACTGTTCAATATAGACACCGGTCGTACGGTGCTGCTGACGTGGGTCTGCATGCTGGCGGTTACTCACCCACTGGCGAACTTCCGCAACAACCTGCACGTCATGTCCAACAGTCTCGTCTGTACAGAGGTCAAAGTGGTCAACTCCACTGCGAAACTGGTCAAGCTTGCTCTCGCACCAATCAACGGTCTGTTCTGTCGGTCACGTGTTACACAGTCGGTGGTTGGCGGCGGAAATGGTGCGTGTCCGCCAGGCGGCGCCGATTTCCGATTCCTCAGCCCACAAGCCCTGCAGACACCAGCCGAAACTGCAAAACCACGTCCATACATGGGACCTAGGCCTATATACGACGTTATGGTGTGCCTGTTTACGCCCCAGCTTACACTGCTACCAGACAAAGGCACATGTGAGTGAGCTTATCAGAACCGAACCAGCACTGTTGATTTCAGGTCCACAGGTCTAAGCACAAAAACATCAAGCCGCAAAACTACTTTCGATAACAAACAACTGTTGACTATGGACAACTACTATCGGCGCTGTTCCATACAAGACCTGGTTTAGCTCAACGTGCTTGCAAATGTCCGATGGCAAGAACGTGTGTAGGCCTATGCACGTTGAGCATCGTGTAAATAACTTCGCGAAATATTAATCGATTTTCAAAATTTCTTCACAACTCAACTTGACAAAATTTCTATACGAAATGATCGTTACATATCCCGTCACACCTTAAAGATCTTGCTGCGCTCCTCCGTGAGACCGTAATGTCGCACTTATCGGCAAGTTTCTGGAGCAAACACGACGCTGCTAAAACGTAACGCGAACGAAGTCAATTAGCCTAAAGTTTACAAAGTCTGACTGATGACAGCAAGAACCGATGTTTGAAGTGTCCGCCTTTGGCTGCAACACAGGTGCAGATATGTTTACGCCACTGGTGATGGCGTAGTCAGCAGGCTCTGCTGTACACCAGCCATGCACACGTCAAACAGACTTTAAATTTTCCACATCCTAATTGAACTTTGTCTGGTAAACTGTGTGCTGCTTAACGCACGAGATCTTGTAGTCGACCGGATTAAGGCCTGGGCTATTCCGCCATTCGCTCGGCGTCTCCTATCATCAGCCAGACTTACAAACTGTAATTCACTCTGTTAACAGTACGTTTTAACAGACTAACAGTGTCCGGTGCTTCAGAATCAGAAACTTGCCAATAACTGCCACCTTACGGTTTTACAGTGTAGTATACAGGAATGTCTAAGATGTGATGGGATATGTAATGGCCATTTTGTAGCCAATTTGGCGCTGAGTCTAGCAGTGAAGGAATGTTGAAAATCAATTAGCACTGCGCGAAATTATCGACAAGAATAGGGTGAGTTGTCTTTGACTCAGCAGTCAGCAACCTTTGTTCAGTGATAACAACCAGTAGCAAAGACGGTTGTGACAGATATGTAGGCTACATAGAGAAAATACACTGACGTAATACTGAAGTAGCAAATCAGTTATTGTTTTATATTTTATTATGCGATTCCATTGGCATCGACACATACAAAAAATGCAGTACACCACAGAGCGACTTATAAAAAAACACACGAGACTTGCAGTCGTTCGAAATCGCCATTTTTTGGTTGACTGCGAGCGACATCTGACAGTCTGCAGGTACACAGATCGTCAACGTTGTTGCGTCACAAAACTTGGAAATGACAGCTGAAGCAGAATCACTTTGTTATCAACTGCGGCTTAGTTCGGACTATATCGTTACAACGTGTACAACACATATGTTGAATGCAATGTTGGCTAATGTGATTATGTGATGCCACATAATATTATGTGGTGAGTGAGACACTGACAACCGAAAGGTGTATAAACAGTGCAGCAGCAACATTGTCTCGTATGAATTTCTATCGATACATAGGACACGTGCTCACAATTGCGTGCTGTTCAGTGGTAAGGGTTAGAAGTAAGATTAGGGTTGGAAATAGACTTAGTGTTTGGTTGGTTAGTGGTTATGCACAACACATATTTGTACTACTTTCTGTTGTCATTGTCACGCTCCATTCTCTGTATGTGTGTTGTAGACATATTGGGCAAATTTTCTGGCATGTTGCAAGGGCTGAGCAAGTTTGCCGGCATCGTGATGAAAGCGTTCACCAAAGTCAAACAAGTATTCATGGTCATCTGTAAGAACGTCATTTCGTCACTTAGCCTACCTATTCTCCCAAACCTGACTAACGTCATAAGTGACAGGAGTTGAACTTTCAGAGTGTGGCTGATTTACATTAATCCGTTTATTTATTGTAAGGTCACGAAAATGTACAAAAAAACTCCTTACTGCACTTTGTGGACATCCGTTTTCTCACGCAGTTGTTCCACACAAAGAATATGGAAACTGTTAATGAGTTTATGTACTATGACTGCGAAAGAATTCCATTTTGACCAGCTCAGCCACCACATCTGTGCCAATCACTGTTGCCGCAGACACTGTATGACCCGACAAATGCTGTCGATTATAATGGTGTTGTTGGCTGACGTTGGGGGGAGGGGATGACCGATCATTCGGATCGGCCACCACGAGCTGAGGCCTTCATTAGGCCCACTACACAACCCGTAACCACACAACATGTGTGTGTGTGTGTCGGCACAAGGTCAAACTGTACGTACGCATGCATGCATGTGCTGTGAACAGTCTTCGTCCGTCGTGTATAATGTATGCTGTTGTGCTATTTATTGTATACGGCTATCACCAGTATATTATATATTTTAAGTATATTATTAGTTTTACGGGTTTAAAGAAATTGTTTACCATAGACAACTCACATTAGTCAAATTCTTAAGAGTTTGTGTTCCATTTTGTTTTTTTTTTGACTTTGTTGTGCTAGTTATTATTGCCATTCTTTTTTGCTGCCGTCGTGGATAAAGATTTTTTGAGAAAGGTTCGGGCATACTGCACTAATTTGACACTTTCCGCAGATGTGCTATGGTGGTCAAATCCGTGTGTGTGTGTGTGTGTGTGTGTGTGTGTGTGTGTGCGTGCGTGCGTGCGTGCGTACGTGAAGACTCCGCTCTTTGTCAGGTGTATTACTGGGTGCTGAACGTGGTGCAGCAGTGTGAGAGCGAAGTGGGACACCCAGTTAATCGATGTTACCGTACGTTTCAAAACGCACAACGGAATTGCGAGTTCGTATCGTTTTCTGTCTGCCGCCGAATTGTCGTAACATGCTATTAAAACCCGTCTAGTTTTTTTCTCGTTGAATTCGAGTAAGAGAGAAATACTAGAGCAAATATAGTAAAACGGAATGATAAGTTGGTGTTAAATATTCTATGCGTGACCGAATTTGACCTGCTCTTGAAGCTGGTACGCGGTCGAAATGAGTGTATAGGATAAATTGTGATCGAAAAACCGAAAACAGCAAAAAGATGGAAAGCAAATAAATTTTAAATGAATTTCCATCTACGTGTGGTTCAGGAGTGTTATTCACAGGCTCTTAAGTGGAACTGATGTCAGATGAAGCGCTAAACATCATTCACATTAATAAACGCATATCGCAGCTTTGCGGCTAGTGCACAGTAATTGACGTCACAAAGTAGATCACGTATAAAATATTTAATATCAAAAGACAATGTTATACTGCTTGATGGACACTATAATTTGACGAAAGAAATCAACTATAATTGGAATTCCTTAATACGATTTGATACGAGTTATTGACGGCAGTGTGACAATTACAACCTAAAGTAGTACAGGCGGTGCAACAACATGTCTCGTATGAATTTATCTGGATACGTAGGACATTGACTAAATTTAGTTGAATGTCCACTAGTGCATGCTGTTTAGTATGATTATGACAGGATTAGGGTTAGGATTATATTTATATTTAGTGTTTGATTGGTATATTGTTATGCACACGTAATTCTGCGACTTTAGGTTCTAATTGTCACGGACCGGTTGTTGACAATTCGGTCGTGACTTACGTTTTGGGCTATCGCGAATTTCGACGACTAGCTAAATCCGGTCCTATTGAAGATGAGAGCGTTTTCCCTATATTTGCATTGCTTGCCCATGAAGTCATTAACCTTCAGGCCGGCAACGGAATTTGGACGACGTACATCGGCAATGGGGGACCTTTTTTTGGGGGGGGGTATGTTACTTCTTACCAGCATACTTACACTGGTGTAACTTTTGAATAGTTCCAAATATTAACACGATTTTTTGAACCTGATGTGTGAGTACATTTTCTATACGAATGCCTCAGTGTAAATATCACGTGACATCCGAGTCATTCATGACGTCAACGGAAATGCCAAAGTCTTTGTGACAACTAACAACCTAGACTTATCTTCGTTTTAGTCACCGTCAGTGAATTGTACAGCACTTCGAGCGTTGCTTCAGTTACGAGCGACCGTAAAACGATCGCGTTAGTGTGCCATTTTGTGCCTGTCCAAGAGGGCAGTCTAAAAGCGGACGCACAAATAACTTTCCTGTTACAGTTACCGATGCTGTTACAAAGCCGAAATGGCGTTACCAATCAAGTCGTATACACGTAACGTCGAGCGAGGTGAGTGATGCTTGCCTGCAAGTCTGAGGGATGAAAGGAGAGAAAAAGTTGTGTGTCATCGGCATAGAGGTGGTCATATAGTGACAGAGATGAAATGGGAGTACCGAGAGGAGTTGTATACATTATGGAGAGCAGAGGACCGAGAACAGAGCCTTGAGGAACGCCATACAGTGAGGTGTGTAAGGAAGAGAAGCAGTCATTACATTTTACACAGAAGGTGCGAGATGAGAAGTAAGACTTAAACCAGTTGAGAACAGAGCCGTTGATGCCGAACCAGAATGAAAGCCGAGTGAGTAAAATGTCATGGTCTATGGTATCAAAGGCAGCAGAGAGGTCACGGAGACAGAGACAAGAAAGTTTTTGTGAACCAATAGCATTGATGAGGTGATCGTGGATGTATAAGAGAGACGTTTCGGTGTAATGGTGCCGTCGGTAGGCAGACTGCATGGTGAGGATTCAGCAGATTGTGAGAAAAAATGCGATCAGTAAGTCGAGATTTAACAACACGTTCGATTATTTTTCGAAATAAGAGAAAGGTTAGAGATTGCACGGTAATTAGGAAGTTCCTCATTGTCTAAGGTGGATTTTTTTTATAAGAGAAGAAACAACCGACTGTTTGTAAAATGGGTGGAAGTCATCAGAGTTCAGAGATAGGTTAACGATATTGGTGATTGAGGGGATGATGACAGACGCACATTCTTTCAGGAGCGAGGTTAGAATAGGATCAGAATCACACTGCTTATTAGAACTATTGAATAAGATCTTAGAGACTTCAGATTCAGAGGCCGGCTTAAAAACAGAGAAATCAGGAGGAGCTACCGGTGGTGAAGGTGAATGCGGAGAAGTAGAGGAAGAGTTGTTAGCCAGTGAGTGAGTAGAGTTTAACGCCCCACTCGACACAATACAGGTCATTTCGGAGGCGGAGTTGTTAGCCAGTGAGATGACGAAGAGACCAGTTTGAAGAAATACCTGTACCTTTTTATATTAGCTGTATGCCTTGGTTTTAATAACCTATTTTTATTAAAGTACTAGCACACTTTTTAGATCTTCTAATTTATAACGGCACTAAATAGCCTATTTTGTGCTGATGTGCCGTTAAGCAACTACTCACTCACTAGTGTCCAACTCCCTCTAAGAGATGGACCGGTGCACGGACAAACACGCAGCTTATTCCACAGTAAAGCTGGGAATTTGCAGCTTCAATCGCTGCTGCTGATTCACGGTCAATAACACATACGAGGAGTTGGCCATGAGCTGTAGTTTGTTGATGTCTTACCACCGATCTCTCCGTGTGGAGACCACTATTCTGCGCAGTCAGCAGTTTTATAAACCCGGACACCCCAAGGGGTGGCCCAGAGATGTACACTTCAGCTCGCTGCAGCTGGGGAATGTGTGAAGGCTTCACAAGTCGCAAGCGAGACTGAGTATTCGCGCCTGTAAGCTCCAACAAATTCACGACGCCTTCTACCCATGCGAAGGAGTGTGCAGCATAACAGGACAGACGGCATCTGCCGTGTTTCAGGCCAACTTCATCGAAGCGATGAATGACCGTATCACGTTGGTCAATTATCGCTTTTAGATGTTTTATCAGCTCTTTCCGAATCCGATTTGCTTGGTTCATTGTGAGCTTTTTGTAAGGGTTGTCTTGAACCAGAACAACCCCAAGCAGGTCATCCTCCTCAGCCTGATTGAAAGTAGACCAAGTGTTGACTTGGCCTTTAGACTGAGATGGAGTCGGTCCCACCTCAGTCTTGCGTTTACGCCCCGCGGTAGCACCCGCAGTGCCATTGGTGGAGGCTAGAGGCTGGGTCCTCGGAGATTTTAGCACCCCCTGCCGCCGGGTATACTAAGGGCCTTGATTTTTGTCCTTGCCGTCATGGAGAAGGAGCCATGCCGACCTTAGCCGTCTCTTGTGGGAGTAAGACCCAGAAGATAGCACCTCTTCCTCAGAATCCCCATGATCAGAATTTGATTCAGTCATTGATTCATCCGAGTCCAAGGAGATGGTTCTGCTGGCAACATCCCCGCCTCCAGCCTGAGCCTGCTGAACAGCAGCAGCTGCTGAAGTACCGCCATGCAGTTCCTGCTGCAGGCAGCTTTATCAATTCGGCGTTTAACACGCCGACGTTTTTTCTTCGCCGCTAGTTGTGACTGGCCAGCTGAAGTATCACTCCCCTGTATGGGGGAAACAAGACTAGAGGGTCCTTCAGTCACTCCAGAAGAAACAGGGGTAGCAGATCGACTCGGGGTGCCCTCCGTGCAACACTCTTGAGTAGGGTCGCAAGTAGCCAGACAACCAACAGTGCCTTGTGCCGGAACGCTAGTGGCTGGGTTCCCGGAGCAGGGCCTAAAATACTATGTTTTTGTGTCCTGAAGGACGAGTTGTTCACGCCAGAAGACGAGTTGTACTGGGCTGATAGACAAATATAAACACCGTAATTTCCAGTGTATTAAAATGATAATTTTATTACTTGATGACTGAATGGATAATTTATATACTTGCTAGTTGCAACACGTGCAGTTCTATGCGGCAAATTGCTGGCTGTATGAAGTTCAGGGCTCCATTTCTCAGGAAGGTTAGCGGGTTCGACCCTTCAGGACATGTGGTTGACCCTCTAGCAACATGTGTAAAATGCATTGGGGTGTCAACAATAACCTCCTAGGCTTGTCAGCTGCGGATATTAAATTGTTCAAGCATAACATGAAAATGCAAGGGATATATATCAGTTACAGTTCACAGGAGATGAAGCAACAACGCTCCCCCAGTCTCCTTTTCATAGCCCACGTACCCTCGCCTTTGCCGCACTGGGCGATGCTTTCTTTGGCGTGACGTGAAATTTTGTCTTTACTGCTTAAACAAAGCGAAATTTGGTCTGTCGATTCTCAGTAAAATCATTAAAATCGTTGCCTCCAGATGTCAGATTTTCAGGTATAAATGCACAAAATATCATTTTGAATGGGCCCCAGCACCCGCTAGGGAAACTTACAGCGTTCCTCCAGATCCCTTAGCTGGATTTCATGGGACTCACTTCTAAGGGAAATGGGTGAAAGGACAGGAGGGAAGGGGACAGAATGGAAGGGAAAGGTAGGAGGGAGGAGGGAGTGGAATGATCGCCCGCAACCGTGATGTCCGAACTTGTCAGCCGTGAAATGAAGAAGTCCCGAATTTGCAAACAAGTGTGGACTAAACAGAGGTCATTTCGAGGGGAAACGCATGTGAATGGTGTCCCACTGTTAAACTGTTTAAAAACGCATTATGGACGGCACTGAAAACCTTTTCCCGGCCAAAAATTCATGTATTCTTCTATACTCCGGATCTGCTGGGTCAGCTGACAGCGATCCCCCTGCAGTACATAACTATAGTACATAATTTATGCTAGATGTCATTGGTTCCCTGCTCACGGCCCAGGACATCCGGGTGGACAGTTATGGTCTAGATTTGCCTTTACTATTTATAGTGCAAAAATTATGTCAGTTGACTGTCAGGAAAATTCTTGAAACTATTACCACTTGATGACAAATTTTAAGGCTATATTGCATCAAATTCGATTTCGGCTGGGGCTCTGCCCCCGATCGCGCTGCATGGGGGAGCTTACAGCGCGCCCCAGACCCCCTAGCTGGATTTAAAGGGGTCTACGTCTAACGCTAGTGGATGGGAGGCGAGCGGAAGGAAAGGGGAGTAAAAGGGAAGGGGAAGTGAAGGATGGAGAAGGAGATGCATCAAAGTACTGAAGGGGGTAGAAGGCCCTGAGAGCAGTTGTTGGCTGTTGCACATTACTCCTGTTAGACACAGATTAAAGGTCATGGCTTAGTTAGGATTTTTATTCCCGATTTCATCATTTCTGTTTAATATTTAAACTGCTAGAAAGTTGGTTAGTTGATTCTCCGGAAAACGATGAAAATAGTTGCCACGAGTAAGTAAGTAAATGTCGATTTGTATAGAACAGATCTTAGATTTCAAGGATATATGTTTTCCAAGGGGCCAGCCCCAATGTTGAAATGAAGATTTGCTGAGGTACACTGTACCACAATGGACTATATAGACTGAAGAATTTGACGGCCGAACAATCAACTCATGTTTGCAAATTTAAAAACTCTTGTTACTGCACATGCCTCTGTGCAATTCGGAACCGTACGCCAAAATCGCCACCTCATATTAACACATTAACACCGGGCGGGACTGCCGTCCGCCTGTGATCAACTTCTGCCGTGAAAGAAAGAAAACTACTTCTCCTTAGTGATGAATTTGATGCGTAACCATTCGTCACACAGTTTTGGCATACATGCCATCGGATATTTAGGCCTACATGGTTTCGCTAGGCTGCTAAGTGCTGTAGATGGTGAGATATTACTACTATCAGTACTGTTCGTGTCCCCACCACAGCGGGAACGTTAGTTCCAAGCAATGTTAACGGCGACATCGCAATCCTATGGAAATGGTCAAACTTCGACCCCTCACAGAATCCAAATCCCTTAACCGATTACGATAAAACTTTGCACAAATGATTACGTCCACGAGACGAACACGTAACTCAAAATTTGTCCAATCGACCGTCTGGGCAAATACGTGAAATATAAGGCCTTATCTTTTTTTATTCTGATTTTTTCCCGGACTCGCCTACTGAAGTGATCCATGGGAGGATTTCACGCACAGTGGCTCAAAGTACGCGTTGTGACGCAAGGAAGTGCCTTTTTGGGGTCCACACGATGGCCGACAACAATTTGGCGTTCAAATTCCCCCCAAACCGTTAAAAATGGCCTTGTATAGACACGTTCGAGCTGCCACGAACGTCTTCGAGACGAATGACGTCATAGAAGACTGACGTCATTGGCTTCGCTCCGTCGCCCGCTCGCAGTCGTTGGCCGGGCGGCGTATACTATTTATAGCATCTTGGGAATCACCGCTGTTTTGTATTTTCCAATGATTACAACGTAACCATAGGGTCAGCTGATGCACTATATTCGGTACGGAAATTCAATTTTTTTCAACATTTATACAGTATTTGTAGGCAATCTGTTTTACAGGTTGTCGCATAAAAAGATCTCATATGCTGCTTGTTGGAAAGCTTCAAAAACTTCTAAAACTTTGATACGCAAGCGGCGGACATTAGGAGAACCTTTCGACTGTGCACAAACTTAGGCGAACTAACGTAATTGAAGTTAACCACTGGGCGAAAGTCGCTAATAAAACAGCAAATATTAATGTACACAACCGAAGTTTATACGCTAGTTAACGGCGTCATTACACATCAAAAACAGCAAATATCAAAAACGGTGATATTGCTCAGTTGTACATTGACACTTAGGCAATGTCATGTCGCGTATTATCATTTTTTGATATTTGCTGTTTTTGATGTGTAACGACGCCGTTAACTAGCGTATAAACTGCGGTTTTGTACATTAATATTAAAAATGAGCCAACATGCGTGGCGCGCTCCGCGTCGCGCCTACTTTGAACTACTGCAACGGAAGCAGCACACGTACTGGACTGATCGCGTTGACGCCGACCAGTCACATCCGTGTCGATTGTGGGGGTCCTTCATGAACTGTTAGGTCGCGGTCGGCCACCGCCGCCCGACATCGATGCCACGAACATACACCGCCATTTTGAGGACAAAGTTACCGGCGTCCGCACTGCAACTGCAGGCGCGGAACCGCCGTTTTTCACGCTATGCCCGACCAACTGCTCATTCAAGGCCTTTCGACCTATCACCCCGGCTGACGTTGAGAAACTAGTACTTTCACTTCCTAACAAGCAGTGTCTCTCCGATCCACTGCCGAGATGGTTGCTGAAGACGAACGTTGACACCCTGTCGCCGTTTCTATGCCAGCTGCTCAATCGCTGCCTTGAGCACGGTATCGTCCCGTCCAGCTTTAAGTCGGGCTACGTCACGCCATTGTTGAAGAAAGCGAACCTCGTCGCGGCCGATGTTAAGTCTTATCGGCCCATCACTAACCTGTCCGTCTTATCCAAGCTGTTCGAACGACTTGTCGCACAGCAGCTGACTGAATATCTGACGGAGAACGGTCTACTACCCGAACTGCAATCGGCGTATCGTGCCCACCATTCGACCGAGACTGCTATGCTCAAGGTCATGGGTG
>Ga0056115_1001198_pt1 | contig 12067 bp, 10 predicted proteins | sample WorMetOlspDAHAB1_FD_77007 | JGI IMG/M metagenome (GOLD analysis project Ga0056115, IMG submission 77007) | Marine gutless worms symbiont microbial communities from Max Planck institute for Marine Microbiology, Germany - Olavius sp. DAHAB.1 ... | reverse complement strand
TTCGTAACGCCTTGAAAGTCCGCCTAATTTCATTTTTAAGCCATTATTCGGAAAGCTTGCTAACACCTTGTTTTAGCATTAAAAATTGTCATCAGCCTTTTTTTGGTATATAGGCCTGAAATTTTATCAGAAACCCGGCCCCGCCAATCCTCTGGGACAAATCAAATTCATCTGCCCCAACCCATTTTACATATATCTCCACGATACACCGGAAACCGAAAAATTTAGTGAAACCTGGCGCGCATTCAGTGCGGGATGCAATCGCGTCGAAAATCCTTTAGAATTTGCAGCAATATTGCTGGACAACAAAACAAAGTGGAACCTGGCAAACATTAAAAGATCCGTAGATTCCGGGAAAACCCGTACCATATTTTTGCAGCGTAAGATACCGGTCATGTTTTTGTATGTAACCGTGCTGCCTCATGAAGATGGCATGATATATTTTCGCGATGATATCTATGGCCGGGATGAGGCCGTTATTAACGGCTTGAATGCAGCGTTTGAATTTAAACAAGGTGCAGCAATCTATTTTTAGTCACGAACGATCCAGAATTTTTTTAGCCACGAATTAACACGAATGTACACGAATAAAAATATAATACATAAAAATTAATCCTATAAAATAATAGGGCTGGCGATGAGGGTGCACCGGGAATTAGGCTCAGGTTTTCTTGAAAAAGTCTATGAAAATTCAATGATGGTTCTTTTCAAGAGGGAAAATATCTCGGCTATAAAGCAGGCACCAATCGACGTATATTTTGAAAATGAAATTGTGGGTCATTATGTAGCTGATATTCTAGTTGACGATAAAATCATACTAGAATTAAAATCCGTTGAAATGATAAACAATGCTCACAGAGCACAGGTTTTTAAATTATTTAAAAGCCACTGGAAAAAGATTAGCGATAATTCTCAATTTTGACAAAGAGAAACTCGAATATGAACGGTTGGCATTTTAATTTATTCGTGTGAATTCGTGACAATTAGTGGCTGATTTTTTTATTCACCTAAGTTCGTGGCAATAATCATGGAGGAAACATGAAAAGCTACCGCAAAGAGTTATGGTTTGAAGTGCCCACCCGACGGGCGTTTATCAATATCACTCCCGAAGTCAATGAATGCTTGCGCGCAAGCGGCATTACGGAAGGCCTGGTGCTGGTCAACGCCATGCACATCACGGCCTCGGTATTCATCAACGACGACGAATCCGGTCTGCACCACGACTATGAGATCTGGCTGGAAAAAATCGCCCCCCATGAGCCGGTGTCCGGCTACCGGCACAATGTCGGCGAAGATAATGCCGATGCCCACATGAAACGGCAGGTCATGGGACGGGAGGTCGTCGTCGCAATCACCGACGGCAGGCTCGATTTCGGCACCTGGGAACGCATTTTTTACGGAGAATTTGATGGTCGCCGGCGCAAGCGGGTGCTGGTAAAAATCATTGGCGAATAAAGAATAAGTTGGCAAGCTGTTAATTCTGAGGCAGGTTTTTTTTGATTGAGTTTAACAACATCGGGGGTGTGTAGGTTTATTTTCTATTCGGCTGTTTAACGTTTAAGGACTTTCTTATACTCTGCAGGTCCCATTCGATAAGTGCTGTCTATTGATTTTATTTTTATTTTCTTTCGTATTGCCGGATCTTCTTCCAAAACCATTTGCATGGTATATTTTCCAATCACTATCTCATCACCTGTCTTGAGAAACTTTTTATTAATTTTTCGTCCATCGATAAATATACCATTACTGCTGTTCAAGTCTTCGATAAAATAGTCATTTGGACCTTTGACAATGCGGGCATGCTCCCGCGAAATAGCGATGTTGTCAATCTGAATATCACTGCCTGGATCTCTTCCGATGATTATTTCATTTTGATCGGTCTTAAACTCTTTAGCTACAGAATCATTGAGTTTTATAATTATTCGCAACATAGCCTGCCCCCTAATTGTCGAGAATTTTTGAAACTGAATTTTCTGGTGCGCTTCGACTACGCTAAAAGTCCATCTTTTGAATTATCGGGTAATCCTAAAATTTCTTTAGCCTTTTGATGGAGTGCCTGTGATAAAATAAACTTCTCTTTGGAACCATGAATCGGCCCGATTAATATCTGAATCTTGCATATGAAAGCCTCCAACTCTTTCAAAATCCAGCTAATAGTTGGCTCTCCGCCAGTACCCCCACTTGACTTCCTGTAAAACCATCGAATATTAATATTTGTTCAAGGCCGGTTTATTGGAATCTAAAACACCACCAAAAAGGAGGACAGAATGTCCAAAGCAATACGTATTAACGAAGTCGGCGGTCCGGATGTTTTACTATGGGAGGACTTTGATCCGGGCAAGCCTGAAGCGGGGGAAGCGCTGGTGCGCCATGAAGCCGTGGGGTTGAATTTTATCGATGTCTATCACCGCACCGGGCTGTATCCCTTGCCGGGCTTGCCGGCCACACTGGGTCTGGAAGGTGCGGGAGTTGTCGAAGAAATTGGTGAGGGGGTTACCGAAGTTGCCGCCGGCGACCGCGTGGCCTACGCCGGCGTTCCACCCGGAGCCTATGCCGAAGTCCGCCGGATTCCGGCCCACCGTTTGGTAAAACTGCCGGAAGGTATTTCAACCCAGCAGGGAGCGGCCATGATGCTCCAGGGCATGACGACGCGCTACCTAGTGCGGGGCTGCTATGATGTCAAAAGCGGCGATACGGTCTTGATTCACGCCGCCGCCGGAGGCGTCGGCTCGATTGCCTGCCAGTGGGCCAAACATCTCGGGGCGAAGGTGATCGGAACTGTCGGATCAGCTGAAAAGGCCGAAATTGCAAGGTCTAACGGGTGTGACCATCCTATCCTGTATAACGATGAAGACTTTGAGGCCAAGACCAAAGATTTTACAGGAGGCAGCGGGGTGAATGTTGTCTACGACTCCGTCGGTCAGGCTACCTTTATGAAATCGCTGGACTGCCTGCGGCCCATGGGAATGATGGTTTCCTTCGGCCAGGCCTCCGGATCGGTGCCGGCTTTCGATCCGGGTATTCTGGCAGCCAAAGGGTCTTTATTTTTAACCCGCCCCAGTTTGATGGCCTACACCGCCAAACGAGAGGATTTACTGGATCATGCCCGGGACCTGTTCGAGGTCGTGTCCAGCGGTGCGGTGAAGATCGAAATCAAGCAAACCTATCCATTGGCAGAAGCCGCCCAGGCCCATCGCGATCTGGAGGCACGCAAAACAACCGGATCGACAATTTTAATTCCGAGTTAATCCTAATCCGGACAAGCCGGAACCAAAGTGAAATTAAACCACTTTTTTAATTTCACCGCAAAGTCGCTAAGAACGCAAAGATAAATTTTCTTTTCATTTGCCTTTGAGAGGCCTCGCTGAAGCGGGATGCAAGCAAAGGCAAATGAAAAACAATCAGCCTCCGGCTATCATTGGAATTAAAAAAACTTCCGCGTCATCCGGGATGGTGGTATTGTCAAAGTTGGGACGCGAGACATAATTATCATTAATGCGTACCACGGCATAGGGGTGAGGATCACCGAGTTCATCAAGCAGGTCGCTGATCGTCATCCCCTCATGCCAGGTAACTATATTGTCAGAAACCTTAATCACTGCCGAACTCCGTGAGCCTTAAGCAGTTCCAGCACCTCAGGGAAATCGATACCGAGGCTTTTTACCTTTTCAACCGTTGGGATGCCATCGTTGGTCCATCCCCGGCGTTGATATACTGCATCTTTGAGTTTTTCGTACTGGACCTGCCTGAATTCGCGCAACAGGCTTAATTTTTCGGCAGTGGTCTTTCCGCTTACCTTCACATCGCATTTTTCCTGCAATTGCGTATCATAGCGCTCAACTCTGGACTCGTATTCCAGTTCGGTTACCGGTCCCACGGCCCGGTAGGGCAGCACATCATGTTCCCGTCGGCCAAATCCCATTTTCAAATTGAAGATTCGCTGAAAATTGTAGACCGCTTCGCTCATAGGAATCAGGTCATCAGGGGTAACCGACCGGCCGGTGACCGCGCTGAAATATTCGCTGTACCAGCGGACGTGTTTCATCACCTTGGCCGGCTCCTCTGTGTCCTTGTTGTCTTCGGGCACGATGTCGTTCCAGGGAAGCTTGCACAGGCCGCACAGGCTGAACCAGGTGCGAAACATGGGAAACCAGTGCAGCGCCTCGGCTTTTTGTTCAAAGGTCGGCATAAAGTTGTGCACCATGTCCAGGAATATCAGCCAGGTTTCATCATGCTGGGGTCCCTTGAGTGCGAGACCGTATCCGCCTTGCTGGGCCAGGGACTCTTTGGTCATGTATTCAGAAAATTCCAGGCCTTTGGCCTCCATACCGATATCCGCCATGACAGCCGGGTCGGATGCAAAGTCTTTTGCGAATATTTCTTTCATTTTACGAACGCCCTGGCCGATGATTTGGCCAAAACCTTCACCGGCGGCCATTTGGTGGACCAGTTCCAGGGCGTTAAAGCGATTGCCGAAGCTCAGGTCCATGCCGCCGGTGTGCGTTTCATTAATCAGCCCCATTTCAAAACATTCCATGGCAAAAGCCATGGCGGTACCCACCGATATGGTATCCAGACCGTAGGCATCACAATAGAAATTTAATTCCGCGACGGTGTGCGGATCAAAGATGCCCAGATTGGATCCGCAGCCGGCGATGGTTTCATATTCGGGTCCATCGACAAAAACTTTGCGGCCGCCGAAAGGTCCGGTCAGAGGCACGAAATCTTTAATTCCATGGGAGCAGGCCACCGTGCATCCCATCCAGCACCCGTCAAAGCCCGGATCAAAAAGCAAACGATAGACCGCCTGGCCTAAATTGGGTGCCTGGGGATGGGAACCATAACGAAAATTGTGAGTCGGCAGCAGGTCATGATCATTCATGATGGTGACCAGGTGGGTGGTTCCAATGCGGGCCATTTCATTTTGTTTGGGATCCAGCTCGACGATTTCGCGGGAGTATGATTTGGCCACATCTTTCAGGGCTGCTTTATCAGCCGGTTTGTTGGTATCGACGGTCACCGATTCTCCGCGTACAACCAGGGCTTTGATGCCTTTGTCGGCAAATACGGTCCCGATGCCGCCGCGTCCGGCCTGTTTGTAGCGGGCACGCTTGCGTTTGGCATCGAACCAGGTAAAATTCAAGCAGCCGATCAAAGTGTTTTTGGCGCCCGGCCCGGCTGAAACCACGGATATACTGCGTGGCTTGCCGGCGCAAAAATGTTCGGTCAGGCGAGACGACAACTCGTATGAATTTTCGGGCAGGCCGGAGGCTGAAAAGATTTGAACCTGTCCTTCGATGCCGTCGATATAGATAATCGTGTCTGCGGATGCCTTGCCCTGGATTTCCATCGCGTCAAAGCCGGAAAATTTCAAGTAGGGGCCAAAATATCCACCGACATTGGAATCGATTGCCGCGCCTGTCAAGGGCGAAAGCGTGGTGACGATACTCTTGCCCGAACCCGGATAAGAGGGAGTGCCTCCCATGGGGCCTGACGCGATACAAACAGTGTTTTGGGGGTCATTCCATTGCGTGGTCGGCTCAACCGCATTCCAGAGCAGCCAGAGATCATAGCCTTTACCGCCGATGAAGACATCTTTGGTTTTCTGATCCACCGGCTTAACGGCTATGTCGGAATCAGATACATTCACATACAGGGTTTGATCGACATATCCTTTATCTACTTCCGGCCGTTTGTATTCCATGGTTTTGATTAATTTCAATTCATAATCGGGCATGTCTGCACTCCTCTATGGTTCAGGGTTCAGGGGTTCAGCGGTACCGCCGGCCAGAAATACGGCCGGTCAAATCGAAAAAGAAACTAATGAACGTCGAACATCCAACATCGAATATTGTAATCTGTTTATTTATTCTTTAGACAGGATCAACTGGATCTACAGGATAGTGACCTACTAAACAAAATAATCCTGTTAACCCTGTTATATATTACTCTTCATATTTGTAATCAAGCTTCATTTAATAATCAGAAGACAGGTATCAGAGGACAGATGACGGCTGACAAAGAAAGAAGTCGGAAAATTGAAAAGGGAACCTATCGATTTCGCATTGAACTTGGCGGTCATGTTATGTCTTTAACTTTTGGCCCTTCACCATCCACCTCAATCTTCCAGCATCAAGTATCGAGTAGCCAGTATCCTGTATCCAGTATCCATCATCCAGCCGCCTACTTCAGCGCTTCATCCTCCATAAATTTCCGGTACGGTGAAAATTCATCCAGGATAATTTCGTCATCGGCGGTTGTCTGTCCGACCACCAGGCGGGCTGCCAGTTCGGCCACACCGGGAGCCAACATCAGTCCCTGGCCGCACATGCCGGTGGTGTGCAGCAGGCCTTTTACTTGCCGGTTCCAACCCACCAGGGGGGCGCCATCGGGTGTCATCGGGTACAGGCCGCGCCAGGTGCGGCGCACCCGCAGGTTTTTTAAGCGAGGCAGCAGCCGAACCATGCGGGCGCAGACCTGCGGTAAAAATAGTGAAGTTTCACGCTTGTCCTTCCCGATAATCGGTGGATCCGGCGTAATACAGAATATGACCTGTCCCTGTTGGTTCTGGTAAAAATAATAGCTTTTGGAACCCGGAGCCGGTCGAATATCGACTACCATGCAATGGAAAAACGGCTGCACCGGTTCGGTGATTGCGCCCTCATGGGAATCGGGAACAATCGGCAGGTCCACGCCGGCGGTATTGCAGAGTTCCGGTGAGAACGGTCCGGCGGCATCAATCACCACTTCAGTATGGTAGCGATTCCTGTCAGTGGCAACCCCGGCGATTCTGCCGTTGTGGCAAATAATTTCAGCGATTTTCTCTTTGAAACGAAATTCAGCTCCCAATTCCAGCGCCCGGCGGTAAAACGCATTGATCGAAAGCAGAGGGGAAATGGAACCATCGTCGGGAGATACAGTGCCGCCACGCAACCCTGCGGGATTAATTCCCGGAATAAGTGCCTTTATTTCCTGTGAATCTACCCAACCAATATTCAAGCCCTGCTGTTTTTGGACCGGCAGCAATCCTTTTAACAGTTTCTCATCTTCCGATCGGTATACCGGATAGACGTAACCTCCCTTAAGCCATTCGATATTGTCTCCCTGATGCTGCTGCCAGGTGGAAAATATTTCAATCGATCGACGACAGGTGAGTATTTTCCCTGCACTGGAGTGGGTGGCTCTGATTCCGCCGATGGCGTGTTTATTCTCGCCCTGTCCGGGAGAAGGGTGCATATCGATAACCAGCGGCTTGATACCCAGCTCCGCCAGAGACATGGCGGTGGGTACGCCTACGGATCCGGCACCGACGATTATTGCATCATATGTCAAATTTAGCACTCTCCTTAAATTACCTGTCAGTATGTATCCACCGAAGCATTGCACATACGATAAATTCCAAACAACAAATCACAAATTTCAAACAAATAACAATAACCAAAATTCGAAATCTCAAACTTTTTTGGTCATTGGACATTGGAATTTGAGATTTATTTGTATTTTGGTACTTGTGACTTGAATTTTTAAAACTCTTTAACGCTTATTTTTTATCATCCAAGATGACTTTATTTGTCCTTGCCTTTTCACAGAAAATCATTCGCATCCCGCAAACACCCCGATGGGCACTTCCACGAACAGCGGCCGGTCGACCCGGTCGGTGACCGATTTCAAATCGATGCCCTCTTCCTGGAAAATACGCCAGATCATCGGGCGGCAAGTTTTGGAGCCGCAGGCTCCCATGCCGGCGCGGGTCAAGGCTTTGATTTGATTTAAATCCCGAATGCCGCTTCGGATGATGGCGCGAATTTCTCCGGCCGTCACCCTTTCGCAGCGGCACACGATGGCCTCATCCGGAGGTGGTTCTTTTTCGTATATTGTTGACGGTTCGATCTGTTTTTCCTGGACCCATATGCCCACCGCAGCCTTGGCAACAGCTTTATCCACCTTTAACCGCACCAGAAGGGTGCCGGGGTATTTGCGCCGTGAACTTACTTTTTCTACAGGGAAATATCCCAGAACAGCGCCATCAAGATCGGTGACCGGAACGATTTGACCGATTTCCACTTTTTCGCGCCAAACCTCATATGGAAGGGTCACAAAGGGATGGGCCGGATCATCTCTGAAGTCGACCATCGTCACCGAAAGCCCCGGGCAAACCGCCAGGCAGCTTGCACAGCCGGTACAAGCATCCAGGTCGACAATGTAGGGCAGCCCGGTGATCTTATCACCCTGTGTTTTGACAGCTCCCACCGGGCATACTGAGGTGCAGGGATTGCATGGAACTTCCTGGTAGCAGTGGAATATGGGAAATACTCCGTCATTTTTTTGCGGCAGCCGGCCTCGAATTGCCGGCCCCGGTTTTGACTTTAAGATGGTGGCTTTGGCATCCCATTCACGGGGCATTTGGCGGACATCGATATTCAGGGATTGGGCAATTTTATGGCCTTCTATCTTGCCGGTGAACATGGCGGCCGATGCTTCGGCAATTTCCTGGGCATCGCCGGCAAAAAATACGTCCATGCCCCACTGCCTGGCTTTGAGATAAAATTCATTGACCTCGGCCAGACCGACCGCAATCAATACCGTATCCACTTTAAAGGTTTTATGGGTATTGGGTATAACCTTCCAGTTTTCATCGAGGCGGGCAATGGTAACGGATTCAACCTGCTCCGCTCCGTTGGCGCTCACGACCGTGTGGCCGGTATAGATTGGGACTCCCAGGCGTTTGAGTTTGTCGGCATGCACCTTGTATCCCCCAACCTGCGGCAGGGCCTCAATCAGCGCCACCACGGCGATGTCGGCCTGAATCGCATGATATCCGGCGATAAGCCCGACGTTGCCGCCGCCCACAATTAAGACTTTTTGAGAGGATTTTACCAGATAGCGGTTTACCAAGGTCTGAAAGGCCCCGGCACCATAAACACCGGGCAGGGTGTTGCCCGGAAAGGAAAGCATCTTCTCCCGGGCGCCTGTGGCCACTAACAGTTTTTTAGGCTCTATTTTTTTGTATTGGTTGTCTTTTTCCACACCAACAATATTATCTGAAAATACGGCTACGGCGGTGGTGTTCAGCCAGACTTCCACGGAACTGAGAGTCGCAAGCTCCTCCTGTAATATATTTCCGATTTCAAAGCCCCGGGTGCCGGCATGGGAATCCTTGACCGAGCCAAAAAATTTATGGGTCTGCAGCACCAGTTTGCCGCCAAGTCTGTCCTTGTCATCCACGATAAGGGTATTGACGCTCAGCCGGCCCAATTCGATGGCGGCCGAAAGCCCTGCCGGGCCGCCGCCGATAATTAATACATCCACTTCTTTGACGGGTATTTCGTCGGTTTGCGGAATACGGTTATCTTCGGGTATTTTCGGAAGACCTTCAACGCTTTCAATTGCCATTTGTGCTTTTAGCGGCGTCATACAGGATTTTACCGCCAACCCGTCTGCAATCACGAGGCACTGGGAACATTGGCCGTTTGCACAGAAGATCCCCTGGGGACTGTTGTCTTTATGATGGTGCCCGAAAATATGAATCCCGGCGGCAAACAGGGCCGAAGAGATCATTTCCCCTTCAAACCCGGAAATCGGCTCACCGTTCCAGGTGAACGTTACCTCATTTCGTTCAGGGATTTCAATAATCGGGTGTTTGGTGATCCGGTATTTTAACATTTTTTATGCCAATATGAAGTTTATGTGGTTTGTCCGTTGAGCCGGTGTGCCCGTTTTGCCGCTGTGTATGCAGGATACTTGGGTTTCGGGCTAACCGGCCAACCGACTCAACCGGAAAACCGGCTACCCTGAAGCGTCAGCTTCTTTATTTTTCATGTATCCATATTCTTATTAATCTGTCAATGCAAGAAGGCAAACTGAGCGAACCTGCTAAACATGGAATCGCAGAATCTATAGACGTTTTACTTCGCCCAGAAAAATAGAAATACAATCAATATATATCGTAGAATTTTCCGGTTGACGCGGATGAGTTTTTTTATATTACGGGACGCATTAATTAGGCCGCGGGGATCAAAGTGTATATTTCTCCTTGAAACATAACAAACCAAGATGTATTTTTGTGAATAACTCAATTGTGAGGAAGGGAAATTTAGAGAAATGTCTTCTATTTTAGCAATTTCAGCCCACCCTGACGATGAATCTTTGTTTGGTGGAGGAACCCTGGCGATGTATGCCGAGCAGGGACACACCGTTTATATATTAGAGACGACCCGGGGTGAGGGGGGGGAAGTCGGTGAGCCGCCCCTGACTACACAGGAGGATTTAGGCCTATTTCGGGAACAGGAAGTCCGCAATGCCGCCCGGGCTCTTGGTGTTCGGGATATTTTTTTTCTCCCCTACATTGATCCTTATATGGAAATCAATGGTACTGCCCGTGCGATCGATATTCCCTTAGGAGAGTTCGCACTGGCAATCGCTAATTATGTAAAATCCATACAGCCGGAACTTGTCATCACCCACGGTTCCAACGGAGAATACGGGCATCCCCAGCATGTCTTTACCCACCGGGCAACCCGTAAGGCCCTGGCAGCTGATGCCCCGAATACCGCCCTGCTGAGCTGGTGCGCCTGGCACGATCCGGCTGAATACAGGCGCATACTGAATCAGGATGACCGGGCAGATATCGTGCACGATGTCACGCCCTGGTTCGATGCCAAGATTGCGGCCGCCCTTTGCCATCAGACTCAACACGCCATGTTTTTGTGCAATTCCGGGGCTCGCTCGATTCGCGATATGGTCGGAAATATGGAGAGTTTCCATATCTGGCAGGGGGCTTTGCCGAGAGAACTTTCTCGGTCCTTTTTGGGGGAGAGAAGACTTCCATAAATCTGAGGTCATTCTCCAGGTAAGGGTCGCGGAAATAAATAAATACACATAAATTGCACCGGATATTTGTTCGCCTTCAAGGCGCACCTAGAAGAGCATATTATTTATATGTGACTTTTGGTGCAACGCTGAAGGCGGGCAAAAAGACATGCAAGATTGTGCATTTATTTCCGAGGCCCTAACTGTCTTATATTTTAAATTGGGCGATCTTTTCGACATTTTGCCCTTTGTAGGCGGGGATAAACCCCGCCACTACAAACAAAGTTTCACCGGACGGCCGGAGCGGGATTTATAAGCGCTAAAGGGTGGCATACATAAATGATGATTACCACCGTAATATCGTTCAGATTAGGTTACATTTGCTTGGACTCAGGATAAAGGATGATTAAAAATGAAAGTATTCATTAGCGCGGACATTGAAGGGATCACCGGGGTTACCCACTGGGATGAGGCTGACAGGCTTAAATCGGACTATAACGAATTTCGTGAACAAATGACAGCTGAAGTTTCAGCTGCCTGTGAAGGAGCTTTGCTGACCGGCGCCGCGGAAATCTGGGTCAAAGATGCTCACGCATCAGCCAGAAACCTGATTGCCGCCAAGTTGCCCAAACAAACCCGTCTCATCCGGGGTTGGAGCGGTCACCCGTTTTCTATGGTGCAGGAACTCGATGAGAGTTTTCAGGCCATGCTGATGGTCGGTTATCACTCCCGGGCCGGTTCGGATGCCAATCCCCTGGCCCACACCATTTCGGGCAATATCGCCGCTATTAAAATAAATGGAAACTACGCCTCGGAACTACTGATGCATGCTTATACCGCCGCTTATGTTAATGTGCCGCTGGTATTTGTATCCGGTGATGAAGGCATCTGTCAGGACGCCACAATGTTGATTCCGCCAGTAACAACCGTAGCAGTGAAACGCGGCGTGGGAGAAGCCAGTATCAATATACACCCGCATCTGGCGGTTGACCAAATAATCGAGCGCGTGCAAACCGCCCTTCAGGCTGATATGTCAAAGTGCCTCCTGCCGCTGCCCGAGAATTTTACAGTTCAAATCACATATAAGGATCATGCAATGGCCCACAGGGCATCCTACTTCCCGGGAGCGGTGCTCGAGCATCCGCATACGATTGGATTCGAAGCGAATGATTATTTTGAAGTTTTAACTTTTTTTTCATTTGTTTTATTTACTTGACTTATAGCGGGTGAAATTTTATCAAGAGCGTTTTTAATACTT
>Ga0056115_1001196_pt1 | contig 12069 bp, 7 predicted proteins | sample WorMetOlspDAHAB1_FD_77007 | JGI IMG/M metagenome (GOLD analysis project Ga0056115, IMG submission 77007) | Marine gutless worms symbiont microbial communities from Max Planck institute for Marine Microbiology, Germany - Olavius sp. DAHAB.1 ... | reverse complement strand
GTTAAAATGCGGAAATTTGAGAACTTCTAACGCCAAGGTTATTCGCAGGAATCAAGGCCAGTCACGTGGGAATATGACATTAACTGTGACTGGCGTAATTCCACACACAACGGGTTTTTACGCACACGTAAATTTACCGCGTTACACTGCTGCAACATAATGTATACCCGACATGCCGGCAATATTGCAGACTACAGTTGCAGACTGAATGACGTTACTGTCGCCAGTGTCGCCCATGTATAGCCGCATCAATACCTGCCATAGAACTTGAATGTTCGAAAAGTGGGACTTAATCTTGTTATACAAAGTAATCTTAATCTGTGAAAATGAGTGCGTAGTGTAGTGTAGCGCTGAAAGGTATTCACATGTGTATTCATGTCTGTCTGTCTGATGCATGGTTTCTTGGGCAACTTGCATTCACTGGAATCTGGTATATAGCGATAAACTTGATAAGTTGTTTTTGTCTGCTGTCAAAGTTGACGAAACAAACTTGATATATTAATACCACGCAGGGTGAGCCGTGTTGGCATAGCGCATTAGGCCCCACCAATAATTGGCCTGTATGTTCGTTAGTTGTAACTCTGTAAAATTTAGTTAAAAAGCAAATACACGTAGCAATAACGGCCTTTTGTGTATTCTGCGATAAGTTACCAGCCGATCGAATGTTGTCCAGCGTCAGGAAGTCATAACCCATCAAGTTTATATACTAGTCAATGCTAATTGTATTAGATTCCTTAGTTATTTATTGGTTTGTGTCGAAAATGACACAGAAAGTGGACCGTGGGCCGCAGATTTGGCCCACCCACAAAGTTTGGCGTGGCGCCCCCAATCATTAACACTGCATATAGTTTCTGTCGGCCAGAGTGGAATATTGAAATAATTCGAACGAGTTGAGACCGGCAAGTCGAAAGCACATTTTAGTTTACCTCCTGCAGCTAGGATGCTTTGACGCACGTACCGAGTTTTGTAGTAAGTTGGGCGTTGCGACCCCTGACCGCGTCGACAGCCGTTCGTTTCGCACTCACACCGCGTCGGCGGCGCTCTGTGCGCACCGCGGCCGCGCGGCGCTATTGTCAGCGAACAATGCATGAAAGCGCTTCGTTTATCCATACCAGCGGCACCCCCGTCGCCAGGTGTGCCCTTATTGGACGACATAGGTGAGAACTTTGGAACTTTGTCGGTCTGAAATTACCAACGCCAGGTCACCTGCTGCGCTTTCGCGTCGGCCGATAAGTAGCGGATAGAAAGGACACAGACGGGACGACGCGACGGCTGTACCGGACGACGTCAAAGCATCGTACGGAATTAAATTTCATCAGCTTTGATGCTTGCTACGCTAGTATAGGCCCTAATATTATGAACATTGGGTTTTGTGCAGTAACTGAAGAAGATTGCATCTGCAAATACTTTTATTCGCCAGAAACCGGTAGTAAAGCGAGAATGAAATAATAAGCCCTTTTGACATCTCAGTAAATCTGCATATAGGTATTCTTGGTTTACTTGTAAACAAACTACTGAACGTGCAGAAGTATTGCGAAAAATCAATCGAAAATGGATTCTACGGCCTAGAAAGTTCATTATATTTGTTTTTCTACCTTTGTAGGCTGTCGGAACCATTTTTATTTCACAGCACGCACAATAGTTCGGTTACAAGTAAACCAAGAATACCTATTGAGATGTCAATAGGGCTTATTATAATACATGGAACTAAACTTAACTTAAGAAAGAGTGCTGACACAGTATAACAAACAATATCTTTACAATTTTTGCACAATTGGCATAGAAGGTTATCTGAGAGGTCATATTTCACAAGAAATTTTCTCTTTTTCTTCTCCTTATGTCAATAACATCATCCAGTTGATTAGTTCATTGGAGATGCGTTCGTAAAAATTTTATTGTACTATTATTGTGCTTTTATATTCTGTACTATTAACTACATGTAGTGTGTGTCACCTTTGTGACGAAACAATTAATTAAAATGATGATAAAAATGATAGCTTTTGTTGTATGAAATTAGTAGAAAAAGTAGGTTAGCAATTTATTGCTCACAAGAACGTAACACTGTGCAGTTGAAATAGCAACAACACGAACTTTCTGGTGACAAGGTAAAGGGAGAAGGTAAAGGAATTATGCAAAATGTTTGGAAATATATCAATGTCGTAACAATTGCATTGAAGAACCGCAGCGTGTCATTAACTGCGCGGTCATAACAGATCGCATCAGATGAATTATAGCATCTTTCGTTTGACACACTACGATAGCGGTCGACACAGAAGCGAAAACACAAAACACAGTGACAGAGACAAACAAAAGATACAGAAAGGAAGGATAACAACTGCATATTTATGTCTGCTCCACAATGACGAATATGCATAAAATAGTAAATACGAAGTCTATTTCACAATGGTCAACTATGGGCTTGCTTGAAGTTAGAAAAAACGGACAGTAACTGGTAAGTATTAGCCTACGCATGATGTACTAAGTTATACTGTGTAATTAATTCGAATGTACTTAAACTCTTCCGTATCCAGTATGGCAATTTCAACATTCCGACTGCCTCGCATTAATGTCAGGTCATGTACATGAAGAACGCTGGCGCATTACAATTGTCTACGAGTAAAAAACGATAAAAACAGCACATAAAAACAAGAAAAAAAGAGAGTTTTCTGAACAAATGTCTAAAATCCGCAGAGGAGGAGAACGAATGTTTTCAGTTTGTGTTTGAAACAATTGAACTAGTCCCGTTGAGAAAATCTATCGCAGAACTGTAGCGCGTTGAATGGCAGCCAGGAGCGTCAACGCAGCAGCAGCAGCGCTGATTGGCCAGAGCCGGTCGACGTCACATCGATTGCTGACCGTCGACCGCCCAAGTCGCGTCTCCAACCAACGAGCAGAGCAGGTGCGAGTTTACTCGCTCGATAAAAGCAGCGGCGGCGCTGTAGAACGACCGAGCGGCAATGCACCGCTGTGAATGATCTCGCCGGCCAACAAAACGCGCCGTTTTGAATAGAACGAATTGTGCGACACAGCACAGTGCTGCTGCGTTTATACGGAGCGCACCGGTTCACGTTTTCATTGTGACCGCGGTGTGAATAAGTGGAGCCGCATTCATTGCGACATTGAATTATTGAGTGCATTATATACAGTTTGATAGAAAGGCTGCAGGCGGGCTTTTTCGGTTCGGTGGGCGCCGGCGCGTTGTACTCGCGACAAAAACAGACGACACGTATATTACGCGGCCGGCGCGATGTGGTCTGGCCATTATCAGGCGTCGACTTTGTCCGACGCACATCAGTCGGCGACCGACGTTCGACATGGCGCTGTTGACGACTCGCCATCCGGTGGCGTCGAGTCTTCGACTCAACAGCAGCATCAACCGCAACACCATCATCATCATCAGCATCAGCAGCAAATGGTGCACTGTCTGCCGGCGTCGCACATGCACGCCGTCAGTGAAACGTCCATGTCGCCTCCGCTCCAGTCTCAAGTGTCCGGTCATCATCGGCTGCTTCCGCCACGAGCGCCGATCCTGTCCCCGAGCACGTCGACAGCCAGACATCAGCTGCAACATCACCCGCTGCATCAGACGGACTCCAGCGCGGTTGGTGGCCGGGTGGCGCAGGCAGCGACGGCGGGAGCGTTCACGATGAAGCAAAACTCGACGTCGACGACGACTTCCGGTAAGAACGAGGACCGCGTGAAACGACCAATGAACGCGTTCATGGTGTGGTCACGTGGTCAGCGGCGCAAAATGGCGCAGGAGAATCCCAAGATGCACAACTCGGAGATCTCGAAGCGACTCGGTTCCGACTGGAAGCTGTTGACGGAGGCGGAGAAGAGGCCGTTCATCGATGAGGCGAAGCGACTGCGCGCGCTTCACCTCAAAGAACACCCCGACTACAAGTACCGACCTCGTCGCAAGACCAAAGCGCTGCCGCTCAAGAAGGACAAGTACTCCATGTTGCCGCATCACAGCGCTGCAACTCTCGGCGTCGGCGTCGGCGTCGGCGGCGGCGGAGTGGGAAGCAGCAGCGGCGGAAATGTTCTAACTGCTCTGGGATCGTCGGCGCCGTTCAGCCGCGACGTCTACCACTATCCGTATATGAACCCGGCAGCGGCAGCCGCAGCGGCCGTCAACGTGAACGGCTACATACACGACCAGTCAGTCCAGCAGCAAATGAATGCTTACCACCACGCTGCCGCTCTGCATGCCGCCGCTCCTTACACGGCCGGTTTCCAGTACTGCACCTACCACCAGGGCGCCTATCCGTCGTACGGGTCGGCAGCCGGGACCGTCAAGCAGGAGCACAGTCCGTCTGGAAGCGTCCAGTCAAACTGCTCGACAGATCACGAACTCTTCTACGATCGACTCGGACGCGCTGGGTCAGAACTGAAGGACGTGATGACGATGTATCTCAACTCGGCTAACGGTTCTGACGGCGTGTCGTCTCCAGTTCATCAAGCCCAGTCGCGACTAATGACGCAGTCGTACGGCAGCGCGTACGAACGAGCCTTCTACGACCTTCCGTCGGCAGGTCACGGCATCGTTTCCCAGCATCATTCGCATCATCAGCAGCAGCAGTCGCAGTTGCCGCCGCCGCCGGCTGTTGGAACACACACGATTCCTCTGTCGCATCTCTAGTGCTCGTGTCCGCGGTTGGTTGTGATCTCGCGACAAATTGGCACGTTATTTGCGATTCCGTTTGGTAACTTAATGACGAAACAGTCTCTTCACTGTGCTACATCACATTCTGTTAATCTCGTTCGTGCCTGACAGCTGCAACGATCCGACCAACCTGCTCTACGACGAAAACGCTTCCGTTCTTCATCGCCAGTCCATCATTTGAGCTGTGCTACTCTAAAACAATGGGCTCTTGTTGCGTATGCATTTTTATGGGCGAACCATTGCGAGTCGTGCAGGTGCCAGCCGAAGTGTCACTGCGCTTTCAAGTGGCTTCGAGAAGGCGTCGATACTGGACTTCCGCAGAACGCATGCACAAAAAGTCGATTGTACGTTTATATGCATGCGCACTTGCATGCATGGTTCCTGTGTGCAACGATACGGAATATTTGGGCGAATTTATCGAGTTCTACGAGTTTTACACACCATCGAGCAAAGAACTGCGTTTTCGTGACGTTCCAGTTCACAATATCTTTAATTATAGTTCATTTATTGTCACGGTTCGTCTTTTTACAGTTGATGACAAGGCAAACTGTTTGGTTGAAGATCCGATTTAACAACAATCTGTGCGTATTCAATGGATTGTTACTCATTATTTTGTATATGTGAGATATTTTTGTGTCATGAGACATGGCGTGTAATATTTCGTGACAATTTTAAATATATCGGCAATTTAGCACGCCGTGAATGAAAAAATATGTAAATACGCGGTATTAATAGGCCAGTCGTATAGTCGTTACATATTGTGAATTTCGCGTAAGCTATTATTGTTCGTGTGAAACGGTTTTAAAATTACAGTTGATCATGTGTCGTACGTCATGCTGAGTGGGTGACTCGAAAATATCGTTGACGGTGGTACTGAACTACTAACTTAATTAGCTTGTCGCATCTGTTGCCTTGACACCAGATGCTGACGTTGATGGCGATTCGCGGGCTTCATCAGGCCTTGTTAGACACTACATTTAGGCCCGCAACTTGCTGATCACACAAATCACCGACTCGTATTGTTTATATGCCCTCGCGAAGCATTCGCGTAACAGTAGCAAATAGTCAGTGTAATGTCAAGTCCTATTGTTGTCAGCTGCAACTGCAAGACGGATGTAGCTGAATACATCAAGTGAATGAATTATTGCAAATTTGCAGAATACTCTCACCCTACGATTACACTGTGTAACTTATATTCACTACAAAAGTAGTAGGCATAAATAACGTAACAGTCTGTCATCGGCTATCGTACTGTGAGTGTCAAACTCCATCTAACGGACATACACCAAGAATTTTCGTGCATTTTAGCCTTAACATGTGACATCCGGTAACAAAAAATTTTGATGCGTTTCCCGATAATCAAATGATCAAATTTCGTGTATTGGTTGATCCCGGATTTTTATTCCCCCTTCCCCACAAATTTCTATGAAGCATCGCGTTCCGTTTCTCCCATAGGATGTACGCCCCTGACAGACACAATTACGGTTAGATAGAGTATGACACTAACTGATAAACTTAACAACTGAAGTCAAATTATTGTCAATAACAACGTAGGCCTACTTATAGCTATATCATTAAATAAACTTCGTTTAGCGGAAATTCCGTTACTAGAAAACAACAACAATGTTGAAAATCTTGTGCTGATCCAATGAAAGCTAAGTACGGTGATTCATCCCAGCTCGTTTCGAAACGTAGTTAAATGCACATATTATTAAACTATATAAGATTCAGACATTTAAAACTTTAGCGCAAATAGCGTAGCGACATTAGCCAACTTGCAGGCATATGTCACAGGATATTTTTGTTGCTAGGTTATAAATACACTAAGTACAAGCAATTTTATTAGTACCATTCGATGATCGATCTGGCCATATTACTGTGCGTCAGATGTTATGCAGGGTGGCCCAAAAAGTAAGCCACTGTCACGGGTCGTCATTGAATCGTATTAGAAACCGTCAGTGAGGTTAGATTTTTCATCGATTTTGATTACAAAATGAGCACGAGAATATTATAGGCCACACATAGAGTATTTAAATACTCTATGTGTGGCCTAATTTGTGACGTCATCAGTTGCTGCGTTTGAAGCTGCGATATGGGTAAAAATCAATGTATATGATAAAATCGTGATTGAAAACCAGAAAAAAAAGAAAATATGGAAATCAAAAAGAATTTTTTATACACTTCCATCTAACAGATGGTTTATGAATGGAATTCAGACTTGTTAAGATGAGCTGATGCCAGAGGGAGCGCTGACATCATTTACCATATGTGACGCATGTGGTAAATGCAACTTTGCCGGCCAGGCACTGTTAATGACGTCACAAAATAGGTCAAACAAAGAATCTAAAATATCAACGAACACTATTATAGTGCTTTATTGGTATTTTAATTTGATGAAGATATATAAGCTCATAGGCAGGCTTTAGTAAGATTTAATAAAATTTTTCGATAATTTGGTATTGGCTTACTTTTTGGCCACCCTTTATATGTAGCTGTGCTATTCGCAAATTATAAACTGCAATGGAGTCAAGACTCAAGACAGCCTCTAGTTGACACAGCCGATACAACTGGTTAATTATTGAATCTCTTCACTACCAGGGCTTGATTGACAAAACGCCAAGTGATCAAAATTACCGGAAAAAATCACTGAGTATGAAAAATTATAAACTTACTTATGGTTTCAATGATAATATAATGTTATAACGAGATAACGGTTAACGAACTGTACATCAGAAAAGTAGTAGGCCTAAATGCGTAATAACGGAAACATATTTCATTAGCTATTTTAGGTGACTGATATACCTGTGACAATGGAAGCCATATTGTCAATATACTGCAATGCACCTAAATAATTAAAATTAACATTTAATTTTGCATATCGCGTTAGTCGAAAACAACGAAAACCACGGAGATAGTCTTGTGAAGACTGAGTGACGAAATGCTGACTCGACAATGAGCAGAATTCGGAGACTGACAATACAATACAATACAATTAAATGTTCAGTGTTCTAGAGCCCAGTCTACAAAACATGGCGACTGTGCATTACAATGTCAGTGAATATATGGCATTACAGTTATAAGGAAAAAGCACAGCTAAAAAGATGTGACTTGAGTGCACGTCTAAAAGCTGGATAACTGTCGATATTACGAAGCGCAATAGGAAGACTATTCCACACACCAGGACAGCAAACAAAAAAGCACGCTTCCCAAACTGAGTTCTTTCGCGTCGTACGGCGGCGAAGGCAGCGAACAGACAAAAATCACTGACGCTATTTACGCGCAATTAATCGAGTTTAATTGGCAGGCATTGCATGCAGTGCACCATGCTGGACTGATCAGAAATAGATCGAGTTAGACATTTATGTATATCCCTACAACAAAGTTTTGCACGAATAAGCATCACGCGATTATACAGGAAACAATGTAGGCCCGATCTTACAGTGTTCATTCATTCATTTATTAGACATCAGACACAACGCAGAAGAAATTACTGCTACATGACTAAATAACTGCATGATAAACCCTAACTAGTTACTAGCGTTGCGGCAATTAAGGATTAATTAATCGATTAATCGCTAAAAATTGTTCGATTAAAGTTTTTTAATCAACAAAAATTTCGGACTTTTTAATGTCGTTAATTTGCGTATTTCTGGTCAAATATAACGTAAACAATACGCTAGAACTGCTGACTTGACTGGAACGCGACAGAGATAAAAATTCAATTCCAGAAACAGAAAATTCACTTTTCCGATTTAGCTTCATTTTATGAAAAATTGCCAACCGTCGGTAGTTTAATTCCGCAGTTTTCGTAAGCATGTAATACACTACAAAAAATCGTTCGAAATTATAGCTTTCGAGTTAAAGCGTTAATTAGCGCGTTAACGCGTTATACAATTAAATAATCGAATTATTAAAAATATTAATTATAATTTAACGCTTCTACGGAAATAATGCTATAAATAGCTACCCTGCATCCGACTGAAAATGCGAGATGAAAATAAACGTAAAAACCAATTAGGCCTACGCAAAAAATTTAATTATATCGACGGTGTTGTACGTATTTCACATTGCAAAACCGTTTCTAACGACTAAAAACCAAATGTCTATTGTATTACAGTTTAAATCCGTTGAATGAGCAAGCAGTTAAGTGTTTAGGTCAGTTTTATATAACGGTTCAAACAGTTCAACAATTCGATCACAAGTTCAGCACGAAATTTTCATTATCGCATTTTTGCTTTCCCGCATTTTCATGTCTCGCACTTTACGCCCCCGCCAGGAGATTTCAAATGTTCCTGAAAACGAAAAACGACTTTCATTCCTCGCACACAGTCCGGCGAAAGCGTGGGTATAAGATTTGCGGGCAACTGTTGCACAGCTTATACTAATCAATACACCTATACCAGTACCCATCCATACCGACGAGTAGTACTAAAGAAATTTCAAATTTCGCATTGCTTCCAAGCATTCATTTATTTCTAGGTCGTAATACAAGACTGTCTCCGCCTCCGAAATGACCTATATTGTATCGGGTGAGGCGTTAAACTCTACTCACTCACTCACTCACTCACAAGACTGTCGAAGTTATGTGATACGGACGGACGGGCACACAAGCGACATGGGTGGTCCCTCGCACGCTGTTCCGCGTATAGCCTATACGTTAGTAGCGAGTTAAGGCGCGATGAAATTTTTTAATCGCAGCGAATAACGCCATTAAAAATTAACTGCTCTAAAGTTCTGTTCGAAATTAATCAATTAATCGATTAAGTTAGTTTTTAGAGATTAATCGACTAAAACTTTTTAATCGGCACCAGACCTGATATTATACCGACGAGTTTGGTGGTGACCAGCCCCTTGAACATCACTGAAGTCGATGGGCGGTTGATGAGCTGAGATGAGGATGGGGAGACTGAGGTGCTGAGGAAGCGAGGAGCTGCAGATGCGAAATGTTATTAGCGGCGCGTGACGCAGTCGTCGCAGCGCGAGCCACAACGAGTATCGCTCATCGCGTAAACGAACCGTAAAGCTCACGACCTGTGACCGCTGCAGCCAGACACTATGGATCCTTATCCTCTGTCTCTGCGCTGATAATCTCGTTGCTCTTCTGGCTGCCGGCTCACTCTTGCCAGCTTCCTCTTGCCCTAAGAGAAGGCCTACCTAAAGTTGTTAATCGTAATCGTTCACAGCATTTCTGACTGTGTCGTAAGCACATTAACTTACTGCAAGTACTAGTAGTAAAGTTTACTAGACGATTGAATTAATTTTAGTTGCATCAGACCACGCAGATCCATATCACAAAAAATGGAAAAGTAAAAAAAACACCTGTGAAAAAAAGACTAAAAGCTAAAAAAACACACAAACAAAAAAAACTATTGCTTTATCGCCTATAAGTTTCAAATGCGTCAGGAAATAAACATTACAGACATAATGTACACGAAATGGGACAATCGTTACAATAACTCAATAGCATCTTTCTTGCACATGTCTACAACACAGAAACTGTTCAGAAAGACGACCGATCTATCGATTAATCTACGAACGTCGATTTTTTTAAAGTCGCAACGTCTCGCCACAAAAAAAACTGCACGTTTTTACTCGGTGCGACTCGGCAACAACAACAACAATTAGCCAAACGTCGCACACCCGAAAATACAAGTGCCCATAAAAGCTGGTTCCTTACAAAAACCACGCATGCAAATTAAACCTAAATTAAACACAAATAGAGGTTGAATAACATATAACATGTAGGCATAATAATGACATAACGGAGCTGCCGTCACTGAACAATAAACAATCAAGAATTATTTCACGTTATTCAGACATAACTGCCAATACTAGACCACGTTATAACGTAATTAGACGGCAGTCCGTCAGCGGGGCAGAAGCTGTTTTATGACAACTCCATCAGTGTAAAAAGCTCTGCTCTCTTCTTTCGGTATCTTGGCTAAAATAACCCGGAACTTCGCAGTGATCAGATATCAGTCATATCTTTTTCAAAGGTGGTGTAATATTTTGTTTTAACTTTCGTGTTAGTAGGTATTGTATTTATGTTTTTAATCTGTGTTGTTTTGTATCGCTTGTCATAGTGCTATGGGCTTTGAGCCTGTTATTGAATAAATAAATAAATAAATATAGGAGGGAATAACGTTGCTTAAACATCATTACGGAGCCACGCCTGTGCAACGTCGTACCGTAAACGCGTGACGCCCGTGTTAGCTTCTTTTCCCTCGAGCCATCACCGCAGAGCCTACGCCCAGTCATTCACACAACAGGACCTGCCATGGCGTAGGTGTCTTTTTGCACAGCTACCAAATTATATGCTGCTTGTTGACAGGTGTATAAGCTTGCGTACACAGACGGCGGGATAATGTAATTGGAGGCGAAGTAGACGAAACTGTACGTTCGAACTTATTTCATGTTTGCTCGCGTATGAGAAAACTGAATACATGGAAACTGGAACATTTTCTGTAAGCGAACTTTATCAAAATAAATCCGAAACACCTCGTTTCATGTTATTTGCCTCCACCAGGTCAAAAAGTCAGCACACAACTGCACTACCCAATTGGAAATGTGCAATTTTTATGACAATGAAATTTTGTAGTGGGCGTGTCCCTTGCCCCCTCAAGAAATCGATGCGGGGGCACATGTTCCATCGTACCTTATTTAATCGCTGCAGCTGCTTGCATATATAGACAAGCGAGCTAAGGTTACTGTGAAGCAGCACCAGGATGACGTGGGTGGCGTCACGCGTCGGACGGACGACGCAGCAATAATTCTGCCGCACTGGCGTCAGACTTCAAAGCGATAGCGTCGCGCTCTCGCGCGGTTCATCTCGTAAACCGCCGAGATCGCGTCTTGCCTTCGTCTATATTAAATTACAATGCAAATTGTAGGAGCGACGATGAATTGAACCGTTGCGGGGTTACAGCTGCTGTATGAAGTGTTTGACCGGCTTGCGCCGACGCCGACCGCCGCACAGATTGCTTTTATGAAATTATTGTGATTCGCCGTCATAACACTGACGCCGCCGCAGCCGCAGGTCGCCGCTGATACAAAAGGGGGCAGCAGCCGTTCGTGGTTTGTACATGTACAGGGTGCGACAAAAATTTAACCAGACTCCGGTATTTCAATAGCGGGTGCATCGATTAAGTTAACTTTGTAGCCTAGGCTATGTCCCGCACGCAAATACATGCAAATTTTTAATTTGATTACGCCAGTTAACGTTGTGCAATTTTAATTGCATCACTCCTTGAAAACATTAAAAGTATTCATTTACTGGCATTCGAGAAGACTTTCTTGAATTTATATATTCATCTTTATTCGCCAGAAACGGCAGCATAGCATGAGAACAACAACTACGAAAAAAGAAACGAAAAATAACACATAATCATTGCGACATCTCGCAC
>Ga0056115_1001194_pt1 | contig 12080 bp, 10 predicted proteins | sample WorMetOlspDAHAB1_FD_77007 | JGI IMG/M metagenome (GOLD analysis project Ga0056115, IMG submission 77007) | Marine gutless worms symbiont microbial communities from Max Planck institute for Marine Microbiology, Germany - Olavius sp. DAHAB.1 ... | reverse complement strand
GTTGCTGTGTTTGAAGCTGCGATACGGGTAAAATCAATGTATATGATAAAATCGTGATTGAAAACAAGAAAAAAAAATGATAAAAATGTGAATATCAAAGGAATTTATTATTTTTTGCATAAATCTCCATCTAAAAGATGGTTTAGAAATGAAATTCACAGTTTGCTAATGCGGGCTGATGCTAGAGGGAGCGCTCAGCGCTGACATCATTTACCGCATGTGACGCATATCGCTAGTTTACGGCACAGTCCATCGTGTCAGGCATTGTTAATGACGTCACAAAGTAGGTCACGCAAAGAATATTTATTACCAACGGATAATATTATAGTTCTCGGTTGATACTTTAATTTGACAAAGAAAGCTAATCTCATTGGCAGGCTTTAATACGAATTAATACGATTTTTTGACAATTTGGTAGTGGCTTACTTTTATGGGCCACCCTGTATGTGAAACAGCTAAATGATCATAATGACTGCAATAATTATTGCGATAAACCAATCAGTTGATGGATTCAAACAGTTCTACAAACCATGTATTGCGAGACAATTAGAAGTGTTGTAAAAAAAATTCAGCCATGTTTGTAACATGTACTTTTGGTTCCCGCTGCACCCAAGGATGCATTGCGTGTTATTCAGAATACTCAAAATGCTCCAGAACATCGTCCGTATCAACAGATTTAAATGCCAAACCTGCTGTTGAATTTTCCCCACATCACATGTATAACTGGCGACAATAATATTCGAGAGCGGTGGATGGCTGGAATTATCCTACAAAAATTAAATCCTTAAATTGTCGTTTTTAATTATTTTCCAATGATAAGAGTTTTCGGACAATTGAAATAAAACCGGCAATAAAACAAAAATAAAACATCGCTCACGGCCGTTTTATCGTTTTTCTTTTGGCGTTTTATTTCAAACGTGCGACAGCGAAAATAAAACACGGTGTCATTACTGTTTTATTTCTATTGTACGTACGCTGTAATAAGCTTTCGGTTGTTGGGCTACAACATTAAATCCAACAGTCTGGTACTATCACCGGACAATTCAAGTCGATTTGTGGAACGGATAGCTCAAGGGCTGGTCATTGCGCAGAGATATATATTCGATACAGATTATACAGTCGCTCTAAATGTGACCAGAAGAACGTTACCGTCCGCGAATTGACTTGGCCTGGGTGCAATTCTGCATGGATTGTCCGCGAATTGCCCGATTACCTCTCAGGTAATTATCTGATACGATGTGGACTTACCTTGAGTGAGGAATTAGCAGCACGATCGGAAGCTGGAACAGAATGAATATCGTGTTATACATGGCTCCCTAAAACAACAGAATCATCGTCGTCATCACCATCATCATCACAGTAAGAAATTTCTTGTGCTCTTATACACGAAGAACGCAGGTTCATTATGCTATCCAAGGAGCAACCAGTAAAAAAACTGGGTAACAAAATTAGGATTTATTGAATATCGTCTCTGTTATTTTGTGTGCCGCGTAACACGCAAAGCAGCACTTTACTCATTTGAAGCTCTAAGCGCCTCTGTATCCAAGGACATTATCGGCGCTATATAACTGTTTCTTTTAGCGTTTTTAGCTTTAGCTTCGTTTTTACTGTTTTAACTGTTTTCTATAGTACTATAACTATTTTTTCTAGTTTTAAAATTATAGTGTATGAAATTTATTATATTTATTGGCGCCTGCTATAACCCAAACACCGACAACGGGGGTAATATACCTAAGCCTTCAGGGTGGTTTTTGAAGAATGTCACCTATTTTTCAGCGAAATATGACAATTATTTTCTGTGTCACAGTCACTGAATAACTCTCGATTCCAAGAGAAGTGACGGCATCATGAATTCATGATAGTTACTATCTGTTTTTCCAGTTATTCGCTGCAGGCCAATTCGCCCCTGTCGTGACGTATGAGTTGTAAGTGTAAAACACATGGCCTACTAAATAAATTTTACCATACCCTAGCTACCTACTCTACCTTAATTGCAGCTAGTAAACTAATTAAAAGTAATTTACCGCTAGAATAAAGGAAGCATACAGCGACATCATTATTATTAATAATAATGTGTCGCTGTAGACGCATTTTTGGAAAAACGTGTGTCCGGAAGACTATACAGCGACAGTATATAATGAGGCACCAAGCGACATTGGCGACAACATTTCATCCACTGCTGTCTGTGCCATTTGACACCTGTCGTGTCATTTCATAAAGTTTTCATAGGTTTTGGTTGTTCCAGTTAACAACGTTAACACGACCATCAACATCCTCGACCATTAGCCATATGCAGAATGTCTCTAGAGGTCTATGGTCAAAACGGCGACACCGAAACGGCGACAGAAATGGCTATCTAAACGGCGACAAACCCAAACAACACCTACAGTTCTAGTGACGCCTATATAATCGACCGTAGGCTGTACACATATATGGCATGCAACTGTTAAGTTGTATGAAAAAAAGTACAATATTCCATCGCGCGCAATGCCTGTCGTTAGCGCGAAACAGATCTGAGCCTGTGATATTTTACTAACTAATGACTGCACTGCAAAAACTGCATAGTTGAATCAACTGAAATTTAGTTAAAAGTTCACTAAAAGGTCCATAGTTGACGAAAGCAAGTCTATACGTTTACTTTGGACCTGTAGTCGTTTTGGTTTGTCGCCGTTTTGACCATACCCCTCTCTAGACACATGGGTGTGGAGTGACGTCAGCATGTTGTAAAGCAGTTTAGTGTAAATAAATAATAGTAAACAAATAATAGTAAGGTAAAATGCGCGAAACTGAAAAAAACGTATGCCAAAGTTATTCGCTCGGGGGATTTCATCTGCTCACAACAGTTGGCATAGCATTGTTTATAGTTCGTCTGAAAAAGTGCATTCAGAAAGATATTTTCACAAAGTCCTATGATGTAGTTAAGTTTCAACAGAGAAAAACCGAATGTATTTTGCAGTCATTCTTCTATTCCAGCACTATATTTATATCAATCCACACAGCACACTACAAAAACTACTAAACAGACAGAGGGACAGGAATATGTGCAGTAACATAATCTTAATAGAGGTGAAATTCCTGCTAAGAATGAGTCCCACATACGTTGTTAAACTGTTCATTTGTAACACAAATTTTGTAATAAAAATTCTTACTCTTTAAAAGCAAGCGAAAAACTGCGTTAACAGTACTCAGAACATACACACTTAGATATATAAATTGTATATTGACTATATTAATAAATAAATAAATAAATAAATAAATATATATATATATATATATAACATAATGTTATAGTTATGTGATAGTTATGACAGTGAAATGCAATAATCCAAAATCCAAAACTTTCATAAACCTAATTCTAAAATCGTAATACATATGGAAGCAATTAAAAAACATCTGTTGCTGGCAAATTATATTTATCCCGTTAAGAGACCGCATTGCTATGTATTTTGAACGGATTTCCGTTAAGAGGGGAGTGGTGGCGAATGTACTACCATCGTGAGAGTCTTAGGCTTTTTGGTGACGCGTGACATGGCGATGTTTTACACTATCATATTTTTAATTTCCTGTTGTATTTCGTGTTTCATTAAAGTGCGTCGTTTGCAATTTTGTGTGCAAAACTAAGGGTTACGTTGTTATAGAGACGAATAACAGCACAGACAGCAGATAGTTTGTAGGCGGCAGTAAACCTATATCGATATAGACCGAAATGTCTTAGTAAGTGGAAGAGTTGCATATTTCTTCATTATTAAAAAACACTAAAAACTACACGAGACTGTTACGTAATGCGTATTTAAGTAGTTATGCTGTGATTCAGCTGTCGAAACTCGAGAGTGACCTTTGGTCTAAAAGGTGGCCAGATGTCCGATCCCCCATGTAGACAAACTGCAGTGACATCCGTCATACGTTACAGAGCGCGCACGTAGTCCTTCCTTCGTTAGCGCCTAATTCGCTGTTGACAACTTCAGCGGCTTGACAAACAACTTTATGCATGAACCACGACCGTGTACCGTACGTACTGTGCACAGAGTAAGACATCAACGTCCAGTCCATGATGTCGGCAATAACGACGACAGCTCAATCAATCACTGGTGCTATTGAATTGTGCTTCATCTTGTTCAAGTAAACTCCAGTGACTTACTTAACTATGGTTGACCACACCAGTTGTCATCAGCACAAAATGTTTAAGTCCAACGCACGTATTGTTCGTTGCGAACGCGTTGTGAATGTTTGGAACAAACGTCCCACAAACACCGCCTTTTCATCTCTAAAAACGTTTTGGACGTTCTGTCGTCTCTGATGATTTTTTTCTGATTTCCTACAGCGACTTAAAGATCGGTCTCTTGTGTGTTTTATATGGACTTTCGTTAATATTTCCATTTTGTTTTTTTTTGTTTTTTTTTATATCGCGTTTAGTGTACCTGCATGTTTGGTTTTTTCACGGGCACTTGTGAGAGCTAAACAGCTTTGTGTTGTCTTGTGCCCTGATTATTGTGCCATGCTTATTGAAACTGTTTATTTGAAAATACTGTCGAAATTTGATGAGCAGAAAATAAATGATGATGATGATGATGATAGTCATAATGAAAATAGCAACAACAACAATCGTAATCCCAGGTAAGTGCAAATGTTTTACCCGCCATTGTAAAGACCACAACATAATATAGCGGGGCACTCCCGACTTTTAAAGATATCCAACCGATATGCAGAACGATGTCCAAAGAATCCATAGGATCGGTGGTGCACTTTCAACCAAAAACGAAATTTGGTATATTTAGAATTGGAGAATCCGAGAAACACGTCCGGGTGCTACATTGTAGTTGGAAAAGTACCGGTATATAAAAATCTTTCTGAATTCAGTTCAAAACTAGCCATAAGGCGTCGCGCGGTTCTATGATGATCCGTGTCGTGCTTTTGAAGTATGCGATGGTCAAAGACTGACTTGAGCTCAAATTCCATCTGGCACGACGCGACACAACACGACTATTTCCTGTTCCTATATGCATGGGCCAGATAGCGTGTCGTGTTGTAGCAAGTGGAAGTTGGGCTTTACGCAACACGCTGTCGACTCGAACGGTCACCGTGAAGTGGGCAGTGTGACAATTACAACCTAAAGTAGTACAGTACAGACGGTGCAACAACATGTCTCGTGTGAATTTATCTGGATACGCAGGACATGTGACTATATTTAGTTGAATGTTTACTACTGTGTGCTGTTTAGTAGTAGGTTAGGGTTCAGATTAGGGTTAGGATTAGGGTTAGGATTATAGATTTAGTGTCTGCTTGGTAAGTTGTTATGCACACGTATCTGTGCTACTTTAGGTTGTATAGTTGTCACACTGCCGTGAAGTGACGCGACAGCAAACTAAATAACGTGCCATTACGCATAATTTATGTGGAGTCCACTGACAAAAGGACCAATTACAAAGAACTGTGTGTTCCCAGCCCATAGGCGCCGCCCTCTATGTAACGAAACGCACGGAGCGCAACGTTCCTAGTCGGATGCAAGCGTACGAAGTAATGCATAATCCAGCGTGTGCCGTCGACAGCTAGCAGACAGTAGTTATTTCTACGCGACGTCTCGTCATCACTGTAGATGTCGACGCCCGTCTCAAGGACGACGTTGCACTGACAACTTCTGAGTTTTTTTTATGTTTAACCGCTACTTTCACCTCATTCAAGTGTCAAGATTAGACTACCGTTCTCCGTGTTTTAGTAAGGTATACGTATATGCGTAAAAACAATTAGGTGTTATGTTGTCGATATTAGTTCACGTAGGCCAAAATTTTTTGGGAGCGTTGAAATCGCGAGACCATATAGCGAGGGTGGACATCGCGAGACTGGATAACGCGGCAACAGATCAAACAGTGGTGTCAGGGCACGGTGTATCAAGTATGCACTTGATGGCTTTTACACGCATGTCGCCGTGATTTCACGGATTAAGAGTTTATTTCATGCGTTATTTAGTTTGTTTCATCAAAAGACATAAAACACGTAGACGGTGTACAATAAGACGCACAGATGCCGAAGAAAACTATTGGAAACTGATATATACAGCTCATATAATACTCCAAGCAGCAAACATAAAACTGTAGAGAGTATAGCTACTCGGACACTGAAACGAGTCTCGCTATGTCCACCTTCGTTATATGGTCTCGCGTTTTCAGTCGCCCACTATTGTTAGATGTGACAGCTATCGTTTGCTAACTTTTGCATGGCGCTGTACGTCTGCTTGAAAGACACTGTAACATATACTGCTCGCGTGTCTAATTGCCGGTTGTTGTATTCCAGTCGACGCTGCCACCTCAGTGCTTCCGTATCAAGTTCAACGATTGCTGCTGCTGCTGTTGCTGCTGAAAAACTTTAATCGTAGCTGATCGCAAGCGAGTCGAACTGAATCAAATTTTATTTTTGCATCAGCCCACACAGATCAACATCATAAAAAAGGAAAAAAAAGTTACAATAACCTAGGGGAAAAAAGCCTAAATAAACTAAACACACGCATGCACTCACAATCAAAAATTTACAATCGACATATATAAAATTAATGCGTTCAAAGTTCCGAACGGTGCTGTTTCTGCAGATACCAACTTTGACGGAGCTTCAACCAATTTTTCATTCTTTATTTTCCAGGCCCCGCGTTTTAAATCCTTCATTTTCCTACCGTGTATTTTTTTCTACTATCGCAATACTTTATTTTTCGGATCTCTCTAGCATTTTCGTATTCAATAATGTTTGTTTTGAAGCATTTTTATTTGGTCAGCGCAGTGTATTTGTGTTGTAATCACAGGCAGACATCTTTGTTGATCATGCGATTTTCTGTGCGCGCGGCCGCGCGCTGATGTTTCTGACACTCTGGAAACTGCTTATAATTTTTTGCGTTGAATAATAATGCGCCTTTACTGCATCGGTTCTGTTTCATTAGTCTGCGATCTTTTTCTTCCTCTGTGTTCATATTTTTTCTATCTCTCTCTGTCTCTCTCTCTCTCTCTCTCTCTCTCTATGTGTGTGTGTTTCCGCTTGTCTTCGTCTGTCTCTGTCCACAAGTCGCATAGCGCATCAGACAGTGATCTTCGAATAATTAAACGTCACTTATTTACATGGACAGACAGACAAACCAATGGATAACCCATACGTCTGCTTAAAGCACTGCCCAGTGTCGATGAGGCACACTGCATGCAGTACGACATCCGTCAAAAGTGACAGCAGTATTCGTTGTCAGGGCGCTGAAAATGCGAGACTGAAAAATACAGGACTGGAAAATGCGGCATACAATTGCAGGACTGAAATTTGCGGGAGTTGGACAGTATGGAATACCAAATATATTATTAGCACTGAAATACAGGTATTGACGATGTTTGTACTTTTGTATGATGCGCATTTTTCAATTATAACTCCTCCCCCATTCGAACACTTACTTTGCGGCGGTACGCTGTCAGTCTACTAAATACAGGTGTTGAGTAGATTTCTGAATGGCTGCGATTCACACTATAACGTGCGAGCAGCAGGTGACCACGGTGGATACTATCAAAGCAACTAAGTAGATGTCCGCTACATTTACTTCATTTACTTCTGTCTGATCTTAACTGCGCTTTAAACGTACAATTTCATTTCATTTCTTAATTTTCCAGTCCTGCAACTTCCAGTCCTGCGATTTTGGTGCCGCATTTTTCAGTCGCTCTTTTACCGTCGCCCCTTCGCTCTTTCGAAGCAACTGAATCATTTTGCAAATTTCTGATATAATAACCATCGAAATATAACGTGCAGTCAACGAAAACCATCTTGCAGTCGCAAAACAGTGCATAAAATCTGAACATTTAAATCAGCTGAATCGACTAGTGTAGTTTGATTGATTTATAGAAGAAATTTCGTTGATGACGTATAACTTATCTTACTTTCTCTGGTTGCGCAGTATGGTTGGAGCAACTGCTCGCAGCAGAACGGGAAGGAAACTATTTGCTGTAATTATTAACTCGTGTATAAGTTTATACTGCTTAGGGTTATCTCTGGTTTACCTTATTTGCATATTACATGAATGTCTAAATGTGTGCTATGTGATTCTGTTACTTCGTATATTGTGTATTGTGTTCATTTATTACATATTTCTTTTAGTTGCATCCGTATTAGCGCAGTGTTTAACTGTTTTATTGCGCAAAAAAATTAACAATAACCTCAAAGTTACGGTTTCAGTTGAATGCACTACTATATTTGTTGTTTTGTGTGGAGAAATATGGCAACGATTTACTTCTTAAGATCACCAACAAAAAGTTATAAAACAAGATAAGTTAGATAAAAGCCTAGAAGTACTCTTTCTTATTTACTGAAGAAGTTATTGCATCTGGGAAAATCCTCCTGCAGCCTGTCATTATACGAATCGTCGACGTCGGAAATACAGTATTTCAAGCGCGGGAAATCCGAGACAATAAACCGGCTTTCTGCGGCCACCTGATAGTATTGTTGCGGCGCCAAGTCTCTGCGGAGAAATGGTGACATTCGTGGAGTGCGGACTCGTAATTTGTGGCTCCGCCGAGCAAAATCCGATGCAGGCGCCTCCCGTTGTCTATGTTAGCCAGTGCCGCATCTTCAACTGTTCGTTACAGGGGCGGATCCGGAAAAAAATATTCCGGGAGGAGGTTCATCAGGTTGAAATACTTAACTTAACAAAATGTAACTGAAATATGCAAATCAACATATCTTTAATTTCATAGTAAGTAGTCTAACCGAAGCTGATAAACAGATAATGACACAAAATCATAGAGTTCTGAGATAAGTATTCTGTTGAAGGTGTATGCGTCATTGGGTATTTCTATCACAGATAATGTATTTTCGCAAAATTCAATGTAATACAGCGATTAACCAATGAGCGAAAGTGAAAAACAGTTTAAAAATTTAATTTTTTAACGAAAATTCGAGTTTTAATATTTTCGATGATTCGTAAATTTTCCCCTCCCTTTAAAGTTCACGTTTCTTTAAAAAGTGTCCAAGAAACCAGAGCCTACTAGGGGCAGCCGACGGTTACCTGGATCCGCCACTGCATTGGATGCAAGTCGAGTCTTATTGTCCGATAACGATACGCGTTCTGGATGCGAAGAATTAAGCCTACTCCGGCAACAGTTTACACAGTGAATAGCCGTCGTTTTGTACGCGGTGGACGTAACAGATGGAAACGACTGTGCCCACCGACGGTAAATATTTGGGCCAAACAATGCCGGATATTGTGCAGACTCCATTTGATGTAGTGGAGTATGTTGACATGCGGTTTTAACGCAAATAGCTAAGTATACAATCACGGGGCGCAGTGCATGAACTTGAATTAAGTACACTGTGTCTCAAAAAAACCGGACACGCCTATTATGTCTCATAACTCCCCACAAAATTGAACATTATCAATAATATTCGACACAATTTATTTTGATTTATTTTTTGGAAGTTGATTTTTGATTAAAACACGATCTCTAAAGGTACTAATTAATGTTTTTATGCTTAATCTGTGTACTTTTTAGTATTTACTTTTAGATTGGTTGGTGAAATGAACGAAATGTCGTCGTCGTCATCATGATTTTTATTCGTTTCAAAATAACGCACGACAATAATAAAAGTACAGCAACACGAACAAATGCGAAACTGGATAAAGTGGCCGACAGTAGCGCTGAAAGTGGTCTCTCGGTCACTGTTGGATGCGAAGCCGCTTGCAGACTTGTTTTAGACGCTTCTGTGCTCGACCTCTTTTACGGCGCAGCAGACAGTAAGCTGTGGCGGCGGAGCGAAAGTCAGCACGCGCCGACTGACGTCGACAGACTTAGCGGTGAGTGATGACGCCAGGACAGGACAACTCACTCACTTGTTTCGCCCCGACGCTATCTGCCGCTCAGTCGCTTGTCATGCGCCGACGCGGCGGCGGCGGCGGATGTTGGAATGACTAACGAGCGACAAACCCGACTACAACGCGCCTCACTAATGGCCAAATTCCACTCCACACGACGCGACAAACTGTGTCATTTCATGTCGAGTTAGTGCCCTACGTGGCGAACATCAATTCTTTCTCCTTTCTCTCCGCATGGTTGAACTTAGAGTCTGGTGAAACGTTACCCTCGACTCACTCACTCACCTTCTCCTACTTTCACCTACCCCCACCTGCTCCACTGACACAACGAGTGTATTATTATTAATATTAGTGTTATTGTATTTACTATTAATTATAATAGCGTCGATAACTTTTTACCACAATAACAGGTGGATCATTATATTAACACGATTCAAATGCCATAGTACTAAAAAACCTTGTAGCAAATGTCTTTCTGTTACTACTAATGGCGTCAATTATGAAATATCGAGCGCAGCATGTGGTGGTAATGGTGTTCAGCGATTGGCTGTTGCCTGCGCATCAACAACACGCTCGACAAGTTGACCCGAGTGGCAGACGTCCCTGGCACGTTCGACTTGTACAGAAGTAAGTAAATGATTTATATGGCGCCGAAGTCTGTTGAGAATCGGGACGAAATTGCGGCGGGGCGCACAAAAAGTCTTCATAGACCACATTCAGTTAGCTCGACGGCTTGTCGTGTCGTGTTGGGCTGGTGGAATTTGGCTCTGAGACGTCGTCGAACTCGTCGAAAATCAATTTCGAGCGCACGGCCACTCGATGAGTTATTGTCGCAGTCGACGTCGTCAAAATCCGAATCACGGACGAACTTCTGCCGCTACGTTACGTTACGTTGCGACTGTTTTATGAAGACTGTTTCCTACGATAGCAATGATACATTGTAACCTGCGCTATAGAAACAATGTTGAAAACGTGTAAGAACTGCCCCAGAAAGATATGAGGGTGCCAGTTTTCCCTTTTATTTCATTTTATTGTGTTTTCTCGCTATACTTTGTATTTGTACGTGCTTGTGTGAAAAATCAACGTCCTTTTCAACTAATTTCAGCATTGTAATTGTGCACGTATTTAGTTTTTACGGTTGCATTGTAACAATCTATCCTTTGTCTTCGAGATTCAATAAACCATATTATATTATAAAACGTGCTGCCAATGGGCAATGTTCCTGAAATAAATTGAGACATAGCCTATACACTTTTGTCTCTTTAGTGGAAAGATCCATTTCCGTTGTTTCCGTATACTCCGCTACCATACCTCATTATCTTCCATTCCTTAGCTACCTCCTTCTGTAGCCCTACTCTTTCCAATCCTGTGTTTCCGTTCCTGAAAACGCAAGGCGTGTGGACAAATAGCTAAACAGCTTGTGAAAGCGGCCAATTCATCACGTGTATATAAGCTCAAGCTTGTGTCACTGCTTCGAAAAAAAAACTGAGACTAAAACTGAAAACATCCAGTATCTGAAAAGTGAAACTGAAATAAAATGAACAACTTCAAACGCATCTGTACTAGTGTACTAGTTTCCGCTGTCATTAAACGGAACCAAAACAAACGTGTCTTGAGAACAGAACTTAAGCATTAGAATGCCCAGAGCGCTGAAGCAACTATATACATCGTGCTGCGGATATAGCCTCGTACTTGCATTCGGACCTCGAAGGCTCGAATCCAATCGCGCGACGGATGACTATGAAAATTTTATATTCGCGTACTTGTCCAACTTGTACAGTGCTCGATGATTTTCGTAAATTTGATTAACAGGTTTCAACGAAACGCGAGGCCGACACGAGATCAGCCGTATACATGACTTGACTACCACGTTTCTGACCTGATTACGGACATAGCAGTCCCACTCCCAAGTTCAGTCCACATAGGCCTAGTCTCGTCCTTATTACTAGCGATGATGCATACGGACACGATATTAGTCATGCATGTTGACGTTCACAATGTAACTGCGTCTGAAATTATCATTATCATTCTCCAAGGATTGATACTCGCGCTTACTTATTTTCAGTCTGTGTAATTTTCCTGTGCAACAGACTCACAACTAATACGTTCTCTGTGGCTAACTGGAGTTCAGGTTGCTTTATTCGTTATAATAATTGTTATGTTTGCGTTTTGGTGATTTCTGTTCAAACCGGTTTGCACCCCACTACTGGTGTTTTGTAGGTCAATTATAGTGATTATTGATAACAAATAAGTTACTATG
>Ga0056115_1001193_pt1 | contig 12089 bp, 12 predicted proteins | sample WorMetOlspDAHAB1_FD_77007 | JGI IMG/M metagenome (GOLD analysis project Ga0056115, IMG submission 77007) | Marine gutless worms symbiont microbial communities from Max Planck institute for Marine Microbiology, Germany - Olavius sp. DAHAB.1 ... | reverse complement strand
CCGCGGGGAAGTAAACCCGGTAGATTTCGCAATCACCACCTCACATTTATTATAATCTGTGTAATCTGCGAAATCTGTGGATTAAAAAAATTATTTCGTGATAATTCGTGTTGATTCATGGTTTCTTTCAAGCATATTATTTTCCACCCTTAGGAATGGAGATAAATAAATGGACCAAAAGGTGAGAGAGGCAATTTTTAAGGCCGTAAGAAAGGAACCATTTGCCCGGGCAATGCAGATGGAACTGGTGAATCTAGAGGACGGCCACTCGGTTGTGCAAATGGTTTATGAACCCGAGAACATGGCCAACATATACGCTCGGGCCCACGGCGGAGCGATCTATGCCCTGATCGACGAAGCATTTGAAACCGCCGGCCAAACCGACGGCACGATCGCGGTGGCGTTAAACGTAAATGTCACCTATGTGACCAGTCCCGAACCGGGCCAACGATTGCAGGCTCAAGCTCAACGCGTGAGTCAAACCAAGAAAACAGCCAGCTACAACATTAAAGTCATCGACCCAAATGGGCAGGTAATTGCCCTGTGCCAGGCCCTGGCATTTCGTACAGGTAAGGCGATCTCGTTTCAATATACATAATAAAAAAGATAGGTTGATGGGTCTGCATCCTCTGGGTCACCCTACGCCCTAATTTCACGGCTTTCAGCCGCCGCCAATGAATCGACGCTTTGCTGTTATGGATCTCATACGCATTCTTCAACATGACAGTCTATTCTGCCCTGCCCCGCCTCCTGTTAGGGCTTGTCGCGACGATCGGATTTCTCGGCCAGCTCGCATTCAGCCTGATGGGAGCCCAAATGGTGATGGAGTTTGTCTGGCCGTTACTTGGTTTTACCGGGGTCGTGCTGCAGCCCCCATCAATCCGAGTTTAACTGTCAGCTGGACAGGGATCGCTTTCGGGCTTGAATTTCTTGCTCTGAAGGGAATGACACCTCGTGTGATGGGTTTGCCGTTAAGCCTGGAACCCGCTACCGTTTCAATTGTGGGGATTATTCTTTTGCATGAAGTATCTCCCCAGACAGGCTGGATTGCCATCATAGCGGTGGCGGGCGCATCGATCGGCGCGACGCTCAACAAAACCCGAAAAAAGTCCAAACTGGACATTCCAAAAGAAAATGCAAGGTTGTGTATTGAATTTAGGAAAGCCGATGGGCTAAAATTGCTTTAATAACGCAAGACCGGCTTCAGAGTTCAGTGAGTTTGAAAAGCATGGCACAAAGCTAAAATTCTCTGAGGCAACGGCACTAATAAAACGTAGAGTGGTTCTCGGGTTGTCAAACCTCTGGCGATGCGGGAAGTGTTTGACCGCTTACGCGTACCGCACAGTCGTATATTGCCTGTACTGGCATCGATTTATGAAAGATTGTGCGTAGACCTTCATCCTCAATCGCGGTCGCCATGTGCTCGACGGCGGCTTTGGCCTTGGCGTAAAGAACCACGGATTCCTGTTCTTGCCCCATCGTTTCGTACCACTGCCCGAGATCAAAGGCAATAGGATAGGAAAGCGCCTGGCATCCCAACTGCTCAGCGAGCGTGTGCGCCCGGTGGAGCTCGGCTCCCGCAGTTTCCTTGTCTCCAATTTGCGCCAAGATCTTGCCGCGCAAGGCCCAGCCTTTGGCGACATACTTCTGCGACGACGTCGCCTGTGCCTCTTTCAGTCCTTCCTCCACGTAGCGTAATGCTTCTTCATAAGTTCCTCTGGCATAGTGCACCCCGGCAAGCCCGACGAGCAACCGTATCGTCCATCGCCACCTGTGAGCTCCGAACGCCTCCCGCTGGACACGATCAAGGGTCGGGACGAGATAGGACAGGGCGCGTTCCTTCTGACCGAGCAGAAAATGGTCGAGTCCAAGGTTAATCAGGGCGCTAATCTCTACGTTAGAGATGCCATTGGCCCGGCCCAGCTCTGCACTCTCCTGATCGTATTCAATGGCTTGGGCGAAATCGCCGAATTCACTGTGCAACCATCCGAGAGTGTTCATCATACGGCCGGTTCCAAACCCATTATTCCGCTCTCTCGCTACCCTTATTCCGTCATGCAAAATCCGAAAAGCCTCGCCGTAATCGCCTACTCCCCAATGTGCGAACGCCAGGTTACCGAGGGTCAGAAGCTCATGAAATCCATCATGGATGTCTCGGGAGACGGCCAAGCCCTCTCGGCCAAGGCTCACAGCACGCTTAAAATGTCCCTGCCAATATGCCTGTAGACCCAGAAATGACATGCTCTGGGACGAAGACTCTTTGAACCCCTCCCGCCGGCTGATCTCCACCGACGCTTCCAGGTTCCTGCTTGCCTCTGCCAGATCCCCTGGACGTGCTTGTTGTACTAGCCCAAGACTTGCGAGGCTCTTCGCAAAAAGTTTTTGGTCCCCAGTCTGTTCGGAGAGTTGCATCGCTTCCCGGGCATACTGTTCCACAAAGGGAAGGTGCTCTTCAGAGAATTTCTGTAGATGAGCAAGAGCCAAATGACTCAGACTCTCCCCCTCTTTGTCTCGGTTGCCGGAAGCGCGTGCCATCTGGCGCATGATCTGAAAATCGGCAATGGCCTCATCGATGTTTGTCAGCAACAACCACACGAGCCCCCGACCCTCGTAGACCGGCAGGAGTTCCTCCTCTTCCAGGGTAGGTGTGACTCGACCACTCACCTCGATGGCGTTCGTGTAGTGTGTGATTGCCTCTTTGCTGGCGTAAGCCAGGCGAGCTTTGTTTCCGGACCGAGACAAATAGAGAAACGCTTTTTCCCAAACTTCACCGTGGTCATAATGGTAAGCCAGCATTTCGTAAAACTCTTCCGGCCGCTTCGCGTAAATCTGCTCGATCGCCTCCCCGATCCGCTCGTGGATCTCCTTTCGTCGCGTTGCGAGCAGACTATTGTAGGCCACCTCTTGCGTAAGGGCATGTTTGAAAATGTATTCCAGCTCAGGGAAAAGACTTTTTTCATAAATAAACTCTAATCCCTGAAGGTTAAGGAGGTAAGATTTGAGCTCTTCTTTCACCTCTGTGATGGATTGAAGGATGCGAAAAGCAAAATCCCTCCCAATCACAGAGGCGACCTGCATCGTGCGTTTAAGGTTGTCTTCCAGGCGGTCCATGCGGGCTGCAATGATCCCCTGGATAGTATCGGGGATTTGAATATCTTTGGGTTCTATCGTAAGAAAACATTGATTTTGTTCTCTTTGAATCGTTCCGTTTTCCAGCAAACTATGTGTCAATTCTTCTATATACAGAGGGGTTCCCGAGGAGCGATTAAGAATGAGGGATTCCAACCCAGGCTCTATTTCACAATCATAAAGGATTGCCTGAATCAGCTTGACACTGGATTGTGATGTGAGTTGAGTTAGCCCGATCTTGGTATAATAAGATTTACTCCCCCATGTATGAGTGTATTCCGGACGATAGAGGAGAACCAGCAGAATATGGCAGTTTGCCAACCATTCGATCAGATAGCCCAAAAAATCTTCCGAGGTCTTGTCGATCCAGTGCAGGTCCTCAACCACAAGGATAATGGGTCTATCCTGACTTTCTCGAACGAGCAGATTCCTGATGGCCTCGAAGGCCTTCTCCCGTTTTTGCATCGGTTGCAGTTTTTGATAGGACTGATCTTCAACTTTAAGAGATAAGAGTGCATGAAAAACGGGTAAAGTGCCCTTCAGTTTCTCCTCAAGCTGGAGGATCCTTTCCTCCAGCTTTTTTTTGATCAGAAGCTCCTGATCGCCATCTTTGATCTCAAAATAGGATCGCAAAATATCCAATACGGGCAGATAAACCATGGAACCGCCGTATTGGAGGCAGCGGCCTTCAAGATAGATAAAATTATCATTAGAAAGTCGCTTTTTAAATTCGAGAAGAAGTCTGGATTTACCCACCCCGGCCTCACCGACAATTCCCGCGATCTGGCCTGACCCAGATTGCGTTTTCGCATAAGCCTCCATCAGGGAAGCAATTGATTTTTCACGGCCGACAAACCGGCTTAGGCCTTTGGCCACCGAGGCACCTATGCGTGTGTCCACCTCACCGGCTTTGATGAGTTCAAAAGTCTCTTGCAGTGCCTCTTTCCCCTTCACCTGAACTTTTCCCAGAGACTTGAAATCGAAGAAATCTCCGGCCAGTTTATGGGTGTGGCTTGATACCAGGCTGGTACCCGGTCTGGCTATTTTCTCGATTCGCGAGGCCAGATTTGTTGTGTCGCCAATAGCAGTGTAGTCCATGCGAAGATCATCACCGATAGCACCAACGACCACCGGTCCTGAATTGATGCCAATTCGCATTTTAAATTCCACTGCAAAATCTTTCATCATTTTATTACCATATTCAGTAATGGATTTCTGAATTGATAATGCCGCATGGCATGCACGTTGAGCATGGTCTTCATGGGCAATCGGTGCGCCGAAAAGTGCCATTACTCCATCTCCGGTGAACTGGTTAATGGTACCTTCATATTTGTGGATTTCACTCATCAAAAGGTTGAAACAGTCGTCCATAATTTGGTGAACGATTTCCGGATCCAGCATTTCAGCAATGGCGGTATAGTTGGCAACATCCGCAAACAGCACCGTGACCAATTTGTGTTCCCCTTCGATCGAAGTACGGGTGGTAAGGATCTTTTTAGCCAGAAATTGGGGGGTGTAAGATTGTGGTTCAGCAGAATCGGGCGTAGGAGAAAGACTTGATCCATTTAGGTTGCGTCCGCATGCATTGCAAAACTTGCTGCTCGGTGGATTTGTTTTGCTACACTGTAGGCAGATGAATTCCAAATTACTGCCGCACTCGTTGCAGAATTTAGCACCATCCCGATTTTCAAATTGGCATTTTGGGCATTTCATTTCTGCATCTCCCATTGTGCCTTAAATTTTACCGGCAGAGTTCGCAATCTGGTCCTCACATTTATTATATTCTGCGTAATCTGTGGATTAAAAAAATTTGTTTATAACCGATATGCACTATTCTACCCGATGAAGAACCGCCATATATATCTTGATGCGATAGTAAATAATATTACGCCAAGGACAATTTTGATCCATTTCTCAGGAATGTACTTTTGTGTTTTAGCCCCGAAGTACATACCTAAAAGGCCCCCAGCTCCAAACAATAAACCGAGTATCCAGTCCGGCGGAGAAACTGTTCCGTTTATGGGAATGAGACTATAGAATGCAACCCCGGCAACAGAGGAAGTAAATGTGCCTAGTAAAACGGCACCAGCGATCGTGTATACTGGTAAGTTAAAAAATGTGATTAAAAATGGGGCAATGATGGAACCTCCACCAATTCCGTACACACCGCCAACAACGCCTACGACAGAAGACAGACCAAGGATTCCGCTCGTGGAAAAAGTATAAGTAATGTTCCCAAATTTAAAGCCTGCTTTTTTTAGAGATAGCGATACATTATCCAGCCGCTCTTTAAAGCTGCAATAATTCAGCTTTCTATCGGTTCCTTTGTTCCAGGCATCTCTAATGAGTTTTAAGGATACAAATAAAAGGACAATCCCAACAAAAAATTTGAAACTCTTTGGATCCGGTAACAATCTGATCCTAATGTTGTAACCGATTAGCACTCCGGGTATAATTCCCGTCACAATTATCAGCGCCAAAGGCCAGGCAAATCGGCATTCTTTTATGTAACGGTATACGCCACCGGGAGTACCGGTGACATTAAACAAGAAATTAGTGGAAGTTACCGATGTAGTGGTAAACCCAAGAACACTTATCTGGAAGGGGAGCAATAAAAATGCTCCTGAAATTCCGGCCATCGAGGTAAAGAATGATATGATAAAAGCCACGACCGGTGGAATAAAAAGGTATGTTTTTATACCTGATACCGGAAATAAGACCTGCAGAAAATCCATATTGATAATCCCGAAAGAGACTCGGTCGACCGAATAAAATGAGTCTGTGCTATCGGAATATCTACTGCAATTCCGGCTTTTTAGCAATTTTATCAGATTCGGTCACCGCGCTTTTGAAGTTTCGAATACTCTTTCCCAATCCAGCTCCGATCGCAGGCAGCTTTCCGTCGCCAAAAACGATTAGTATAATTATCAGAATGATAGTCAATTCAGGCAAACCTATTCCGAACATAAAATTTTCCTCCCAAAACAACACAGTTTAATTTAGTAATATGAGATGTGTTATTAATTTAACCGCCAATGGCATACATGCGACGCCCGGTCTTGCCGTGATTATTTCAGCTCATCTGGAGTCGGCGGGGTTTGTGCTTGACTGCTAAAGCGAAAAATCCGATGAGCTCTTTTTTCGATGCTCCACCCTTAACACGGCTTTAACTTCCATTTCATAGCTATACTCCTCTTTTAGTTTCAGACTATCAACCAACCTATCTATTGCTGGAATTAAAATGAGTATAGCCTTTCTAATTTCAACTCAAGACTTACTACAATATAGCAAGCTCGAGCGAAGCGGGCGGTGAACTCATGTCCAAATAATTAGAACCTCATTTACCAAAAGAACAATGCGGATACGTGCACCCCTCACAATTCTGACATAGCCCACCGTGCCCCAGAAATGCCAGCTCGGCTTTGCCGATTTTCTCCCCGGCCAGCAGTCGCGGCAACACCAAATCCAGTACCGTGATGCGGTGGTGCAAACTGCAGGCCGGCACCCCCAGCAGCGGCACATCTCCGATGTAGGCTGTCAGGAACATGGCTCCGGGCAAAACGGCAGCGCCGTAGTGCATTTCAGTTGCCCCGGCCCGGCGGATTCCCTTGCGGGTGACATCATCGGGATCGACGCTCATTCCGCCGCTGAGCAATATCAGATCGCAGCCGCGCTCCAGGTGATTGCAGATGGCCTGGCTGATGAGTTTCTCATCGTCGGGTGCAAACGCGATCCCATCCAATTTCGAGCCCAGTGCGGTTACCTTGTTGCTTAATACCGGTGCAAAACGGTCTTCAATCAGGCCGTGGAAAACCTCGTTGCCGGTAACGACCAGCCCGACTGTTGCCTGCCGCAATTCCTTCACCGAAAGGGTGGCGCCGTTTTGCTGTGCAATGGCTGCCGCCCGTTCGATGGGCGCCCGTTTCATGACCAATGGTATGGCCCGCGTGGCGGCCACTAGTGTACCTTTCTTGACCAGGGTGTGGTTGTGAAGGGTGGCACACATGACCTCATTGACCATGTTAAACGCTGCCAGTGATGCCGTATTGACTGTCAGCAGGCCGTCCCATGCAGCTAAGAGCTCTATTTTACCTTCCCGCGGTTCATTCTGCCATTCGATGCCGTCACCGGCAAGCCCGTCGGCTAAAATGGCGGCTGCCTGGTTCTCGTGGATTTCGTCTTCGTCCAGATCGATGAGATACAGGTTGTTTTTCCCCAGCTTTTGAAGATGGCACAAATCTTCGTTGCAGACCCTGTGACCCTTTTGGAAGGCAGCACCTTTGAATTCGCCGGGGCGAATCTCGGTGATGTCATGGGCCAGTTTCGTTCCCACCGCATCATGTAATTTTATTTTTTTGAGCACGGTAATTTCTCCTTGATCTGATAGATAATGTTCCGCTTAACGGCTAATCTAATAGAGATTCATTTTCCCGGCTATACCTTCCTTTGACAAGCGAAGCTTTAGATGATCTAAATTGGAATACCTTTTGGATTTCACCGGGGCCCAATTCATGTCTGGACGGATAATTTCTCGGGCATTGGAGAAATAGGCTCCATCGGCACAGGGCCTGCAATAAGGTCGTCCGTCTTTGGTCACTTCGCGGTGGTCACGCACTATCTTACCGCACCGCACACAGGCTACCTTGAACCGGGTCGGCCCGGGCATGTCAGATTCGCTGGATGTAACTTTAACCTCATACACCCGGAATAATACATTTTCCGGCATTCGTTTGTAGGCTTCCAATTGCTGCGCATGCTTTCCCGAAATTTCCGGTGCGAAATAGCGTGCCAAGTCTCTGGCTTCCTCAGTGGACACCACTCGAAAGGCCTTTTCGGTTTCCAGATTGGAAAACGTGGCCGCCATAATCCCATGGTCCATGAATTTTAATGGCTCCGAATTCCAGTTCCCTTCGAGTTCGGAGCATTACCTCTCCGCGGGAACTGGCGTCAATGGTTATAGCCACATACTTGATTGCCTTTATTAGAAACCTCAGGTTTGACGAGTGATGAGGATTTTTCTTATGTTTGTCTACTTAAAAATTCGAAAGTCTATTCTCACTACACCAGGAGCGGATTAATCCCAGCAGGTTCTTCTGGCTTTAACTCTTTGGAGTCGAGCGCTGTACAAACGATTTCGTAATTCTCTTTTAAAAACATCTCAGTTGCTCTGGCCAGATTCGTATAAAATGGATTTCGGGCATGCTCGATGATGCTTTTGGCAAATTCCGGCACCCAGGCCATCAGGTGATCTTCCAGAAAAGATTTCTGCCTCTGAATAAAAGCGATGGCAATTTCTATGTCAGAGTTGGCGAAGGCTTCGATTTCTTTATAAATCAAATAGTGCATGAATTCGAGCTCAGCGCTGATGTGGTCAGGGGCGTCCTTAAACGTTTTGACCGTATCCAAGCCTGCATCCCGGTATCGTTCTCTTACGTCCAGAGTTGAGTTGCCCATCATTTTCCTTTCACCCTCTAAATATACTGATCCGTAAGGGGCCGCTGAAAGATGATACGGACCGACAAACAGCTTTGCAAAATCGACTTTTAAGGGCTCAAGTTCATCACTGACTTTAAATTTTTTACGCATATTCTGGATTAACGGGACCGCTGTTTCACACACATTTGTCATGTTGAATTCCAGATCCTCCAATTTTTCAGGGAACCCCGGATCCGGCAAAAAGAAGCAGTCGCTCAATATTTGAAAAACGGTCATTCGTGACGATTCGTGTTTCACTAGGTTTTCTGTTTCCATCGTTATCCTTAATTTTCAATTGCTGTTGATTAGGTGCGATGCCGACCTGCGCTTATGTTTTCAAGCCGGCAGCGCACCGGTTGTGTTTTTTTTGTTTATTTTTTATGATCTTCTGAATACCCCACCCGCTTGCGGCGGGGAGCTTCATTCAGACACTTCCGACAGTTTCAGGTTGCGTTCTCCCAGCGTGTATACGAACAACAGGACAGCCAGCGCAGATACAAAAACAAACACCTCCCAGATCGAGGGCCAGTAGGTGACAAAGAGGGGCTGGCCTTCTGCTTTGGGACCCGTGGGCATCACAAGACCGCTTAGCACCATTTCCAGACGTCCGGCAAACATGCCGACCAGGAACAAAACAGAGGCAATCACCTTACCCCAGGCAGCTTGTCGCACCGCTGGCATTACGAGCAACACCAGCGGAATGACCAACCCCACCCACAAGGCGAGGTGGTACCACCCCGAGCCCAACATATGCCTGAATCCAGCAAATTCGACTGCTGTGGCCGACGCGCCGCCCACAATAGTTCGCCAGATGAAAAAAACCAACGTCAACGCCATGATAAAGGCAAGGAGTTTGCCAATGTCGTCATAAAGATTTTTGTCGCCTTCGCTCAAGGGAATCTTCGCAAAATGATAGTAGGCTATACTAAATAACAGCACGGCTGCCAGCGCGCTGCCAAATCCGGTCAGCGGAAAATACATGGCCAAAAAGTTTGCGCTGAACGCCGGCCTTGCATCCGGAAGCCCGAAAAGCCAGCCCAGTGCGGTGGAGGTGGCAATCGCGACGATGAAGGTGAATACACCAAGCACCTTGCTGACACCGACCTTATGCATTTTGCGAAATGATAATAGCAGAACAATTAGATAAAGCCCGTAGAGCATACCCAGCCACCACAGGGGTGAGGCCAAGTTTGGGGATATTATGTAATAGACGGCGTTCCACGGCGATCCAAGATGTAGCAACAGACAGGTAAATGCAGCCATCAATACGGCAATTTCCAAAAATACCGTTCGCTTTTCCAGGGACTGGTAGCGCTTGATACCAAAGACCACGGGAATGGACGAGACAAAGGCAAGTCCTGAACTTGTCAGTGAGAAAAAGACATAGGCTGCGATGGGCATGGTCCAGACAAGGATATCGGTTTTGGCATACAAGACAAAACCGGTGCCAATTAACACTCTGTAGGCGGTAAGCAGACCAAGCAGAATGCCCAGCACGAGTACCCCGTACCATATTTTTATTTTTATAGCTTTCATCTATATCCCCCCTTTCGTTCTCTGATAGTTTGCCGGATTAAAACTTCGGATATAGTATACGTTGGGCTGAGTTCCAAGCCGCTCTTTTAGCCGGTAAGGTTTATATTTACCCATAATCCGGTTCACGCTGCTGTCAGGCTTGTCCAGATCTCCAAATATCCTGGCGTCAGCAGGACAGGCCTCCACACAGTAAGGGATCTTGCCCACTTTGATTCGGTGGTCGCAAAAGGTGCATTTTTCAACCACGCCTTTGGGTCTTTTCTCCGGAAGCGTCTTCCCCCTGGCCGGATTGCTGTAGGGCGTTCCGTTTCCATTGTTGACCTTCTGGGCCAATTCCTTCGGGGACCTGGTGCCGCCTTCGATAACCGGCTCAGGGTTCCTCCAGAATTTATGCGGTTCTTGCCAGTTGAAATAAATCACTTCATAAGGACAATTATAAATGCAGTAGCGACAGCCGATGCATTTGTTGGGATCATGCATGGTGATGCCGTTATCCTGCTTGTGCATGGCCTTTGTCGGGCACCCCCTCGCGCACGGGGCGTTTGAACAGTGGTTGCAGAGCGTTGGCCGGTAGTGATAGCGCACATTTGGGAACGTGCCGGAAGTTTCGGTTATCTTGCTGGACCAATAAATACCTTCCGGCACATTGTTCTCGTTTCGACAGGCAATGCTGCAGGCGCCGCACCCGACACATCGCTGCAAATCTATTACCATGGCATACTTAGGCATAGTTCACCTCCTAAACTTTTTCGATTTTAATTCGGGTGGTCGCATAAAACGCCGTGCTCCCACTCAAACGATCATACTGGGCCGGGATCAGATCGTTGCTGCTACCGCCCCGGGGTACCTTACCGAATACTTTGGACGCCACCCGCCCATAGGCCCAGTGGCCCTGGCCGTAGCACTTGGCGATCGTGCCCGGTCTGACGCCTTCCCATAAACTCGCCGTACAGGTCAGACTTCCGGTTGGAGATGTCAGTTTAACCGTATCTCCATTCTTGATACCCAGCGGCTTGGCGTCCCTGGGATTGATCTTGGCCACATCTTCCCATGGCACATCACCGGGATCGAGATCTTTAAAATCATGATACCAGGTGCAGTTGGCCGAACGCCCTTCGCGGTTGAGCCTGGATTTATAATCCACATGAATGAATGGATATTCATTCTCATCACCTGCTATAAACGGCTCTTCATAATGCGGCACGAAGGCCATTTCTCCTCGCGCCAGGTAGTTGCAAACTTCCAGAACATGGTCGACGGTGGTGCTATGCTTTTCCGCATGCTTTTCCAGGGCCGCTTTCAGGGTTTCGCTGTAAAATTCGAACTTTTTGGTTTTGGTCTTCATGTTGCTCCATTTTTTGCGGTACGGATAGGGGTCGGAGTTCCAGACGCCGGCTTTGAGAAAATCATCCCAGCCGGTGAATTTGTCTCCGCCTTTGTGTTTGGCCGGATCCCACAAATTTTGAGTGGCATATTTAAGGGCGTAGAGCGCGAATTCCTTTTCGTTGGCCGGGGCTTTGCCGGTTTCCGGATCTTTGTAGGCTTTGAAGTGATCGAGTAGATTGCTGAAACCTCTTTCCGCCAGTTTTTCGGCGATCAGCCAGGGAATTTCAGTTTCATCGATCTTGTAATCCCCCGTCAGCTCGATGATCGGCTGCATGAGCGTTACGTGACGGTATCCGTTGCCGATCGATTTAACATAACCCCACTTTTCAAACATGTGGTGTGCATCGGGTAGTAAGATGTCGGCAAACCAGGAAAACTCGGAAGCGTTGGTGGTGATGTGCGCCAGAAACGGTATCTTGGAAAGGGCGCGTTCCCATCGTTCAGGCTGCGGACAGGAGAAAGCGAAGTTGTTCATGTAGCCGATCGCCACTTTGATCTCATTGGGATCCGAGTTCAAGATGCCATCGGCTGCATTGTTGGTGACCACGCCGCCGCCGGATTTT
>Ga0056115_1001192_pt1 | contig 12089 bp, 8 predicted proteins | sample WorMetOlspDAHAB1_FD_77007 | JGI IMG/M metagenome (GOLD analysis project Ga0056115, IMG submission 77007) | Marine gutless worms symbiont microbial communities from Max Planck institute for Marine Microbiology, Germany - Olavius sp. DAHAB.1 ... | reverse complement strand
CTGGGGGAGCGCTGTAAGCTCCCCCAGCGGGGTCTGGGGTGGAGCCCCAGCCCAAATCGAATTCGGTGCATTTCAGACTAAAAATGTGACATCTAGTGGCGACAATTTTAATGATTTTCCTGAGAATCAACTGACCAAATCGCGTGCAGTTTACACAGTAAAGGCCAATCGGGGACCAAAATTTTGTTGTTATTCATTTACGCCAGAGTACGTCCATCCTTCTGTGATCATCGTCACTCTACACGAGTCGGGGCCGGACTCGAGTAGAGTGACAATGGTCGCAGAAGGACAGACTGCATGAATTGACGTATTTTCACTGCCACACGCTCATTTATTAAACCGAAAAGTGGCTGCATTACATTTCACGCATGTTTACACTGTGTGTTTACAATATGCAGTTACGAAATATTGGCAAAAAAAGCAATTAAAGTTTGCCCTACCAATCCAACAGTAACGTATTGTTGTTTCAGCTGTAAGTTACAATGTTTTATGTTTAATCAAGGTACCGTACAATTTACAGAGAAAAAATGGTATCAAAAATCCTTGGGGGGTCCGTAGACCCCAGCCCCTGCCTAAATGACGCCCCTGCTTCCAAAACTTGCACGCTTTGCCCCTGTGGTCCATTTTTTATTTAGGGTACGTTTATAATGATGCATCAGTTTTGATGCATTCTGAGCCGCCAGAACGGGAGTTAGGCCTGCCATATTCACAAAACTACACGACTGCTAGCATAACACACTCCACAAGTACACAGATAAGCTATGTGTAGTCGGTCACTGTCAGGAAACTGTTGTCAATGCTAAATACTATAACAAAACTGACGGCAGAAATCGGAGGAGGCATGTGTGCCTCCGGGTCCTAAAATCTGAGGAGGCACGTGCCTCCGTGCCTCAGTGGCATCGCCTCCTATGTGCTTTTGTGTCACAGAAGAGTGGGCATACAGCCTGTAGGCTGTGGAGTCCAAGCCCATGCCCACGGATTTTGACCTGCAACAAAACAGCTATATGCAGCCCTGGTCTGCCATTTGTTGGTCTGCATTCCCATGATAATTACTACTCATTTACCAACCCCGGACCTGGAGAGGGATGGAAGGCTGAGTTGGCCTGGTAGTTTGACCAATAGCGGACAGTTTGCCAACAAAGTGGTCACCTGTCAACCATAGAATAGGCTTAGGTAAAGGAAAGTCTGCCAGCCGAATCCTGACATCCTAACCATGCCACCAACCATTTATTTTATTTGGCTATTTATGCTACTTTTTGAGATGGTGAGGATTTCAGTGTAAAATGCTGTATCACTTTTCTTGCCAAAGAGCCAAGCTAAATTCACCAGTAGCTATATTTTGAGGCTGAAAATGTACCAAATTTTCCTTAATTTTGGCTGGGCTCTACATACCACAGACTCCGTAGTTGGCTGTGAATGGGAATACTGCCTCATCATTTCCCTCTCCTTGATTTCTTCAGCATCTCGATCCCATTGATCAAATAAGTGGATATCTTAATTGGCACTATGAAATGTCTGGTTTCGAGTATATTCAAGTATTTTTGACTGGTCAGTGGTTTTCAGCAAGACTATTCAGTGAAAACTTAACAGACTTACTTTTTTGTAGTATCTGTTGACTTCTCGTGATCATGTTTGTCACTGGAGTTTGAGTAGTTTGTAAGACACATTGTATGTACACTACACAAAGCACACATAGCTGACTTCATTGAATGATATTTGTTTTTTTCACTTTTGTGCTTCACGTTTTTGTATGTGTTTATTTTTGATTATTTTTATTGTCATATTACTGTACTTCAAAGTTTATTATGTTTGGGATGTGCCTGTGATTTTTGCAGTGGACATAATGACAACAGCTTCCACTGTAAAAGTGAGTTTTGATTATTTTTGTAGAATGTCATATTTTGGTTTTTCATCCTTTCATCTTACTTCATTTTAGCTGCATTGCAGTCACCCATTGTGGCATCTGTAAAAAATGCTTATGATTGGAGTAGTGGATGTTTAATTTAGTGCTGCACTGTTTGTAAGCTAGCTTTTAGTCGTATCTGAACAAGGCATTAAACTGGTTTTCACTGATGATTTTTGCCAATAAAAATTGCTTCATGCTTAACTGATTCTTCTTCAATTATAGATTGTTATTTTGCATTATCTTTAATGTCCTTGTAGTTAATGTCAAAGTTCTGGATTTGCAGTACCACTTTCAGAAACTACCATATAAGATTTCTAGTGCGAGACATTACAATGTCAGTGTTAGTTAGTACCCAAACATGTTACCTTCAGTTCACCATATTTTGTAATTTACTCAGAGATGGCTGTTGTTCATCCATCAGTTATCACGTACAAGATGTATTTTTGTACTACTGACTAACCACTATTCAGTAACTATTGAATACGATGTGTGCACAAATAATTTTAGTGTATGGTTCTCTGTAACATGGAACTTGTTGTTACACAGTCACAGAATTTTTATGCATACGTTTTAGATTATTATCAATTTTGTGTTCACTAGCTTATGTCTGTAATATCAGGCACCTGGAAAACGAATATGTCTTGGCGGTCGAGGTCGAGAATGGGCGGCAGAAAGCCTCCGGCTGTTAGAACTTATATCAGAGCGGAAAGATGCCAAAATTTTCCTGGAACCAATGGATCCACTGAAATATGCTGTAAGCTCCAGTTGCAATCCTGTTCATATTTGGTAGTGACTAATGCTTATACTGTTTGTTGAACTTTGTTCTGCATGTAGGTAAAATAAATTACGCCGAGTAGACCTTGATAAGATTTTCAAAATTTGGATATCACTGACATATTGGCATGTCAAACTATCAAACTTTCACAATCTTATTTTATTTTTCATTGTATCTTATTTTATGATTATTGTGTGTTAATTAATAATATCTGTACCGCTGCATGCACATGGCTGCACTAAGTTTGTCCACTGGATTCAGATATATATCTCTGGTGCCATCTGAAAAGCCAATATGCTTAATTCCATTTGCTAGGCTGTTGTATTTTTCATTTTTTTTTCGATTTATATTTTATTAAATCATCTTAGAAGCTCTTATGAACATCCGTATTCACTATCAAATGGTAGTCACAACAAAGAACAAGAATAAGAGAAAAAGAACGTGAAAGCATGAATACTGTGGTGTCATGGTGGATTTCAGTGCTTAAGTTTTTATCATGTAATCTCGCACAATATAAAAAGAGTGATTTCTAGTGACTTTTTGCAGCTCTACCTTGGAATTTTGAAATGAATCTTTAGTCATGTATACATTTCCTACCAACATAATATAACGTAATACCAAGATCTGGCTTCCCCAGTTATCCACTTTTTAGTGCCACGTTGATCATTTTTTCTTGTGTTTTCGCCTCCAAAATGACATATATTGTGTCAAGTGGGGCGTTCAACTCTACTCACACACTCACTTGTTTCTGTAGGAGTGCGAGGGTCATCAGAAATTATTCATTCATTCATTCATTTATTTGCTCAGCAAGTAACACATGTTTAAAAAACACATTAAAAACATACTGCAAGGTGAGCTGGACAACAAGGCAGTGCACGTATTGTTGCCCATGATAAAAAAAGAAATAAAAGCAAATATATATGTAACATGTACATATTTGAAACTATAATTCACCATAAGATAGTTTCTAGACACAATCCTCGCAATACAATATGCCATATGCCATTATGCCATATTGTTGCTTGTTAGTTCTACTGCAGACATATTTTGTTTTTGTTTAAGTGAAATGTGCACATATTGGTGTGCCGTATCATGATTGTGCTGTTGTATGTAATTGTACGAGGATAAATTATTGGTTTTCAGGATTACTATTCCATGATTAGTGATCCACTTGATCTGTCGAAGATTATGCTGAAATTTCACGGCGGTTCATACACTAATCTGCAGCAGTTTGCAAAAGACATGCGTGACATGTTTGACAACTACAAAGCCTACTTCACTGATACTGAGTCAGAGGTATGACAGATTCGTATGGTTTTGTTACACTGTGTTACTAGTTTCAAAAGTGTGGAGTGTAAATTTGTGACCAAACTGAGAATTTTGTAGCTTAACTGTTTGAAATGAAGTGCAAAGTTCTCAGCATAAATGGGATGATTTTTCTTGACTACTTTGTCCTTTTGCCGTGTTCTGTCTAGTGTTAACAGAGTTCAGTCTGTAATGTATCTGTGCATTATATGTCGGTATATTAGTTTGTCATTTTACAGGTGATTTTCTTGGTGCAGTATTTTCTGAGAATGATGTTTTGTATCCAATAGATGTAGCTCCTTTTTTTACATTTTTATTAGAGTAACTTATGTTTAATACTTTTTGATTGTAACATATCCTATCTTAACTCAGTGCATTGCAGTTTGGTTGTGTAATACATACTTAGGTGCACAAACAAGTTTGGCGATTATCAGAATGGTTCGAGTCGGAAATTGAAAAAATCTCGCACAAGTGGTATCGTCTTTGCATAAACAACGTTCTCCCTTCATCCCATACCACTTACTCATCAAGGTAATCTGGTTTTTATTTCTTGAATTATTATGCACATACGTGTTCTTTGAGGTAGCATCTAAAAGTGTCCAAACAGTTTTTTAATACTTTTTACACTATGTGAACTAAGTGTACAAAGTCTATAATAAATAACAAATAAATAACAACTACATCATTCATTGACAGAGTTTTTGTATCTTTCACTTTTATCCTGGGGAGATTTCAGAAATATATGCTGTATGCTGCAAGGTGTTCTGTATGTTGGCCTCAAATCATTTAATATCTGAAAAATGACTAGTTATGTCCTGAACAAAATGTGTATATTCTGAAGAGACAAACACCTATTTTTCACTTTTTTACCACTGGTATCCAGTTATTTATGCTCTGTTGTTGAGAGAGCAGTCTGTCCAGCATTTTTAGCAGATCAGAGGAAACTGTGAAACATATCCATATTGTGTTTGGTGCAGAGTGTTCTGCATGGGTTTTGTGTGATTAATTACAGTTTTTGTATACTTTGATATGCTGATTGACATAATGAATGTGTTGTAAATGCAGAGTTTAATGATAGGTACTGTCATCTTCGACATTTCTACATTTATAAAGTTGAATATTTATTCTGTGGCTTGAAGCTGCTTTTTTTCTGATCTGCACTTCTGTACTGTATTCTGGAGCACTGTTTGTTGCTGTGTGTTTGCCAGCACGAGTAGCACTTGGAGACCAATTCAGCCTCGCACTGGTTCCCTGGAGGCACGCATCCAAGCTATAGAAGCCGACAATCAGCGAATCATTGGCATGTGTAGTGGTAGCAGTACCTTGTCTGCACCGAGGTCTACCATGGTAAGTCCTCACAGATTAAGCGTTTCATGTCGTTTCCATTTAATGATGTGCCATGATATTCACTGTACAGGGTGACTGACTTCACCAGGTCATCTTTGCTCAGCAGATTGTAATACCAGGTGTTCCAAACTACCAATGTTATCACCGAGTTGCAGGATTGATAAAATTGCAGCAGGTGTAATGGCACATGTATACATGACTATGATAAGTGGCCTGTCAGTACGTGCCATTTCTGATGACTGGTTACACAGAAGATTTATTGTAGTTGTTTTGCTTCTTTTTCTGACTTGCAGTATATTGTGCAGTCTGATGCTATCGTAATGCATTTGCTGGTATACAGTTTTATATTTTATTTTCGCGGTGTTGGACATTTGTTGTTGTTCGTCATGTTCATATGGATAATGATAAACAGCATTATTTCGCTTCTGTACAGTGGTCTGTAAAAATTTAATATAATTTTTTACAGAGTTTAGGTAATTACTTGCTTTTTTGAGTTGTACACAATTTTCTAATGTTTACTGTCTTTTTATTCACAGAATATAACGACAACAGTTCGTCCGCGTTCTCAGCAACCAGTCTATGCGATTCGTTTGCCTGGCAGTCAGTCGTCGACTGTGTCGTCCGTCAGTTCATCGACTACCAATACGCGGACCAGCCGTGGCGTTTTTGTTCTGAATAGACCTTCTGCAAATGGTGTTTCACCAGCTGTCAGCGTACATTCAAGCTCATCTCATAGTTCGTCCATTCCAGCTGCACTGCAGTCACCGCCAGCACCAATTCTGGCCTCTGTGAAAATGGTTCTTATGGTGGAGGTGACAAATGTTTGGTTTGGTGCAGCACGGTGTAAACCATGTCAGCCTGTGGTCATATCTGAGCAAGGCATTAAACTGGTTTTCAAAGACGGCGATAGCAGTATGTAGATTTAATGTGTTAGCTGTGTTTCTTGTATGCTGCATAATGTCATTGTTATGCACATATTACTTTTTAATGCAGATATCAGCTGTCATTTCTGAAAGTTTATGAGAGATTACTTTGAGTGAATGTTGAAGAAAGACTGCAGTCACCAGGCTGTCTGCATAATCTCCAACATATTTTTGCAATATCGGATCCCATGTAGACGTTCCAGTTATCCAGTCTGTCAAATGAGACATGTCTCCAGCCATAAGATAATGTTGCAAGAAAGTGAGTCGGTAGAGTTTAACGCCACACCTGACGCAATATAGGTGATACTCGAGGTGGAAATTTTATCGTATGTAATGTGTGATGTCCGTTGTCCGTGCTCATGTTTGTGTGTGTGTTCTGTACTTTTTCTTGTGTGCCACTTTCAGCAAAAACAATCTTTAATTTGCTATGAACCCAATGAGAGAGTTTAAAGCACCTGAGACTAGTAGTTGACAGTAATGAGAAGGAGTAAATTAGGACAAAGAAGGGGAGCGAATGGAAGTGAGGAGGTGGGGAAAGGGGCAGGAAATGGATGAGAATGGGTAGGAGTCCTCTCTGGTAAAGTTGTGAAGAGAAGGTAAAGGAAAGGTGTAAGGGGAAAGAGATGATTGTGCTTTCTTCAACCATCCAGTTTCCGCTTCTCAGTCCACCCATGTTTTGTTATCGGATGAGAAATTCTATACATGAGTGAAGTTTTACACATTGAATTTTTTGTTCTATGTGCAGGCGTTGACTTCATGATCGAAGCTGACGAGATTGTCCGATGTGCAGCATACTTTGGCAACTCCCGCAAGCACACGCTGTTTATCTTCGTTGTACCCAACTGCAGTCGTCGCCTGCCGTCGTCCATCGGCGATCGCCAGTCTCTGTCCACTCTTGTCGTCATTTTTCTTCCGGCTCTCGGACAGCGACAAATAGCCGACCTCGTGTACATTTTCTGGCGCATCAGCCACACGAGTATGTTCGGACAGTCGGGAGGATTGTTGACCGAAATTGATCAGAAGGCAGCGCTGTCGCTGCTGAGTAACATAAAGCCGACGATATTGTCGACGGTGGCCGAGCGCATGCGTGACATTGCCGGTGCCGATTTCCTTCCGATGTCGGGAAGCAGCGATGCTACGTCTTCAGTTACACAGCACGTAGCAGTGCCCATCGCACAGAATGGATTGGCCTCCCAGGTTGATATAGATACCGATAGTGATGTGCCGCCAAGCAGACCAACGCATTCCATTGGGCTGCGGACATCAAAGCGCAAGTTGGCAAACGTACGCCATCTGGTGAATGAGGAAGAAGCGGTTGACGACGACGACGATGAAGAGTGGAGTACGGCCGTTGCGCGGAAAAGGAAACACTTGCGCATCAAGCTGACACGCAGTCGGCCAAGGGTCGTGAACCTTCAGCAGGATCAAACTCCGGGCGCAGGACTGAGTGCGGTAGCAATTACTGATCCAGAGGAATCGGTTTTTAAAACTGAAGTTGTTGACGACGACTATGAACTTGGTGTACATCATGCGTCAGGTGCTGACGAAGGCTGCCAGTTGGATTTGTCTGCTGTGGAATCGTCGGAGCCATTTACCATTATAGAACAGTGGGAGACGGACGGTGACGTTGCTGCTTCGGCTGATGGTGCAGGTCTTGATGATGATGCACCTGCCTCTCCTGTTGATGTGTATGTATTTTATGAGTGATTACAGTGTTTTTGTTTTTGTTGGGCCGACTGCTCAGCCACCGCAGTCTGAGGCCTTCACTAGACCAAATGCTGTGTCTGTACAGGGGCGGATGCAGAAACTATTTAAGGTGGTTTACAAGTATGGAGAAGGTTATAGCACTAAACTTAACCAAATTTAATTGATTCATAATTTTACTTTTTCTTGAACATTCATGAGGTTTCTTTTAAAAAGTGTCTGAATAACCTCAGTTTGCCTTATGAGGTGGATTATGGATGCCTGGTAGGTAGGTACCACACTCTGGATCCACCACTGCCATAACTACACAATGTTTGTGCATTAGCACAACTTGTGTATGTATATGTTGAGCAGTCTTTAGGTCCAGTTATTTTAGTTCTCCAGCCACACTGTGCCGTCATTGGTGTGTTCTTGCACGGTCAATGTGCTTTGTTGGTCACATCTGTTACAATCTTTCTTATGCTTATAATATAATGCTTGAGTTTTTTAATACTGTACTGGTACCTTGTCATCTCACTTTTGTGTAACAAGGCTCAGAAAGTTATGGCCCCTGATCAGCAGTTGTGTTGTTAACGTGATTGTCATCACTGCCGTCACCATCATTTTTATTGTTAGTTAACAAATAAGGCTTAAATCCAGATGATACTTTTAGTAATTAATTCAGTTAGACTTAATAATAATATGTGAAAACATGCACACATTACACAGTGTCAAAAGATATTTTTGACATACTGTGTTAAGCATCATTCCCGGGTGATTCCTTTGTTAGTTATAAGTCGTTTGTCATAGTGCTAACTATTTAACAAATGTGTGATGTGTGTTAACTATATGAATTCATACACCTTGCTTGCAACAAAAATAATTTTACTAAATGATTTGTGTGGCAGGGAAAATGATCTGGAAATAGTGTTACCAACTGATGCAGATGATGTCGATATTGACAGCTCTAGTATTGGCAATGTACGCTTTGTATGTTTTATGTCGTAGTCTTTAATGATTCTTCATAAATAACTCGGCAAATGGTGGAAATCAAAGGCTGCTGGAAAGCCAGCTGTTTAGGACGGCAACGATAGAAGTGGACGATATCAGCAACTGGAAGCGAAGCCATTGTGGGAATGTGCAGCCATTGCTTGCGAGAGAAGCCAGTGGAGAGTATTGATGCAAATTGTGTCCTTGTTGTCCTTGGTCTACGAGACGACTGAGAATGGGAAAAGTACTGTTGTGAGACAGGAACGGTACACACACATTTATAAACTGCAAACCATTACTTCTGGTGGATATTCATTTCGTAAACTTCAGTTAGGTAGCATTGTACAGCGTGCTTCATTCCCTCTGGTCCTACATTGAATTGGTTTGCTGTCACCTGCTCTGGAATGGAAAGTATTAGGAAGCCCAGCCGTTTGCAGTGTCAGAAATCCCACAGAAATGCAAGTCATCCTGACGCAGTTTGTATGCTTAGTAAAATTTATCACTACATAGTAATGACTTATTATCATGGCAAGTCCCAATAGCTGATTGGAGCTGCATTGTGTGATTAAAATGTCATTTTCTGCACTATTTATAATAATGTACATATGTTAATCTGACATAGAGTGGCCATTTTTCTGTGGTCAGTGTAAAATAAGTGACATAATATTTACAAATCTGTACTTTGGCATGCTGAAGTACAGCAGATTTGTAATTATTTTCCAGTTTTAATCGTTGCATGTGGATGGTAGGAAGAAGAGTCACAGGACAGTGTTGATGATGATTTGGTGCTGACGCGGAAGAAAGTTAACATTCGCTGTCCAATAACGCAGAAGATTATGCAACATCCAATGAAGAATAAACGCTGTGGTCACTGCTATGATAGGCAGGGCATTGAAGACCTCATCAGTCATCGGGGAAACAAAGCTCGGTGTGTTAATAATCTTCATTTTGTTGTATGAGTATCTGTAGAAATTAATTTAGATCGTATTAATAAATGCAGTGGTGACAGATCCAGGGACCAGCTTTAGTTAAACTGCTTTCTGTAGAAGTAAAAATTGACTAATTTTTGTGTCCTGTGTGGTTCTCGGGATTAATAGAATAAGCTCACCTTGTTTTGTGACCGAGAGTCATAAGAAGCAACAAGATTGTACGTTGTTGTTTTGATTATGTTTAATAGTTGTTAAAGTTTATTATTTGTTTTTTCTGTGTCGCTTAGTTTTGCTAGGTATTGTTGTTTGGGTCATCTATTCATTAGTTGTTATATAGTTTGTTTGTTAGTACCCATATGTTAGCCAAGAGGTTGGCTGGGAAGACGACTCTTGTTATATTTCATGTTGAAGGGTTTCCGCTTCAATCACCAAATTGTCAGAGCTATTTATAGTAATTATTTCATTTTGCATATTCCTGTCACGTAAAATATGTTGAACTTTCTTAGAATTTCAATTTTTTTAACTGCAAAATACTTTTTGCTGAAAGTGCCGTTAAATCCCAATCTATTAGTCAGTTGTATTAACTTATATTTCTTTCAGTAATACCGTATTTTGTTTAGGGATGTACCGAATAGTCGCTATGTATTCGCTTCGGTGCCGAATAGTGGTCTGAATAGTGTATTCGTATTCGAACGAATAGTGTCATCAGAACAAATACGAATAGTTATTTGTTAGTCTGTATAGTGCAGAGCTATAGAGATGTTTACGGCCGAATTCGCTCAGTCAGTGCCAGATACTCTGGCTCGGACTGCCTGATTTTGGGAGACATACGAATAAAGGGGAGAGGGTCATGGCTAGGCAGCATGCTCAACAAGCTCCTATCATAAACATCCACACGAATTTAAGGAAGTGGTACAGCGTCAAAATGTTCCGGTGACAATGCTGTTCGTATTCTTATTCGGCCGAATAGTTCTGTGAACTATTCATATTCGGCCGAATAGTCTAAAACCACTATTCTTATTCGGCCGAATAGTTCTGTGAACTATTCATATTCGGCCGAATAGTCTAAAACCACTATTCAGTACACCCCTAATTTTGTTAAGTTTTGTATTTTAACCTGATTATTACAAATGAATGCCAATTTTTGTTGAATCACACCCTATGCAATACCAAATGTAACCGTCATTTCGGTTGGCTGTACATGTTGTTTTCTGTATACTCGTAAATCTTAATTATGGTTGTTTGAATTATTATAATATACCAAACTGTATTAAATAGTTGAGCAGTAAGTATTATGTGTTTGGATATACGAAAAAAGGTTAGGTTTTTTGCGTCTGATATGCAGCGAATAAGTGTATCGGTAGAGCAAAGTGAAATTACTAAAATTATTGCGGGACTACCCAGCTTGCAGCAAATTTAGTGAGAAAGTTTCAGAATCTTGAGACGTCTGAGGAAGAGGAGAGTTCTTACGGTTTGTTTTTTCAGTGATATAATGGTATTGTGTACTATATTATTGACAACGTGATTGGTGTGCAAGGTGTCCAGTGCCTGGCTGTTCTAACAGCAGTCCACTCAGCATGAACGACCTTCAGCACGAGCACAGTCTGCGGCAGTACATACAAACCAAAGTTCCAACAGTGATGACTGACAGCACTGCTGGCGCAAAGTGATTGTCCATTTTGTGCGTTAATATGGAGCAGCAGCTGTTTTTGGTTTTTAATGCTACATTATAATGTGGTAAAAGCGAGAAAGCATTTTACACATCCCTGCCACTGTATTTGAACAGTCACTGATGTTTTAGAGGATTATAGTGAACACACTGGAATTGCAGATTTATTCATCTGTAGAAAAATTATCGTGATAGGTGGACTTACTTCCTTGATTGTCTTTTATTATATAAGAAAGCATGCTAACTTATGAACACCATATTCACATTATCTGCTATGTACCTAAGTTATCATGCTTTCTTATATTGTTGTATGGCTGTATTTGGTAGAGGAAAGGAATATGTTAATTGCTGCTGATACTGCAGCTCTACTGGTGTAAACGAAATGTAATAATTGGGCAATATTTTATTTCTTTAATATATGCGCATTTTTGAGAAATGTTGTAGCAAGTATTTGCCTCATTTCTCCAAGATGGCAAGAGACTGTACTTATTCATATGTCACAATAGAGCTTGCTAGCTATGCTGAACGGAGACGATAGGACGATTGCAGACAAGCAGTTGGT
>Ga0056115_1001191_pt1 | contig 12091 bp, 7 predicted proteins | sample WorMetOlspDAHAB1_FD_77007 | JGI IMG/M metagenome (GOLD analysis project Ga0056115, IMG submission 77007) | Marine gutless worms symbiont microbial communities from Max Planck institute for Marine Microbiology, Germany - Olavius sp. DAHAB.1 ... | reverse complement strand
CTATTTCTCCAGTATTTGTATTTTAGTATTTCAAATACTTAAATGCGAGTATTTTGCCCACCTCTGCACGAATCATTCACCGTTCTCAAGTCTCAACGACTAGCTAGATATGTCTCAAGAACGAAAGCATTATTTTCAAGTCTAAACTGAAAAAATACATGCATTTAAAGACTAGAATGCACCACACATGCGTTATATTGTATACATGCCCTCCCACCCCAAAAACAATGAGGATGATTGTGAGTCCTCAATTTCTGTCAACAGTTGAGCTAAGTTTTACAATTCTTTCATGAAATTCCAGTTCAGATAAACACATCACCATCTGACCAACAAAAATAAGACTGCAGTGCTAAAAGCTGAGCATACCTTTTCTGGACTGCAGTTAACATCATCCAGCCTACACGAAATGCTGGAATGTATGCCACTGCCAACAGTCAATACCTATGCATTCTGCAGTCAGTCTTCATGGCTATCCCATTAGTTGTCAAGTCATCGCAACTGCACTCCTGTAGCTAAATATGCATAAATTTTAGAAGTAGCGGCCCACATTTCGCATAACAATAAATGAAGTATTAGCAAACTATCGACGGGCGACTTTAGTATGTATATAAAATATCCATGACATCAACAGCTATTCAGGTATGTACAGAGTATGTGACAACAAATTCATCTGCAGGAACGTCTTAACACTAAATAACAACGTGCATCAATGCTCAACACTTTACTGACACAAAACAACTGGAGAATGCTCCAGCCACTACGTTGTGTTGATAGTATTTTAACAAGCAAATAATGTATCAGATACTGAGCAGAACCTAAGCTGACATTACACCAGATCCAATTCGTTACGTATAAATATACTAAAGTCTGCCTATCTGAATTATTTTCCGCCCTGTTTTTGGTAAACCGTTCTGTGAGTAGCCTTTATATGCAAACGTTAATGCACATAGAGTTTTACTGTCTTAAAATATGAGGAAACTGAAGCACTCCAGCTGCAATGTGTATAGGGACTAACTTCCATTAAAACAAGTATATTCCATTTCACGTTTTCTAACTTCATTTGCTTTTAAACAGCAGTAAGAGGAATGACGCAAATCTAATATCAGGTAACACCTTTGAGACAGCTGCTGCAGCAGGCAACACTGGACTGTTTCTTCAGATCTGTGACCACCTAACATTTCACGGCCAAAACGTGGTCGATACAGTACTGAACTTTAAGACTGATTTTGTTCATGAAAGCACCTTAGTAACACAAGAACATCACCGACGAATCAGTTTATCAAAGGAGAAAGTGGTTAAGCATAATTATACAAGACGGCAAAGAACATAATTCTGAACATCTAAGATATCATCATCCAAAACTATTCATTTTCAGAGTCACCAAGTCTCTACCGAAAAAGCATTATTTCAGTTGCTGCCATATAAAAGCAAATCAAGTTAGAACAATAAGGCAGACTATAGTAGCCATTATTTCTGAAACCACGGTGTTTCTATTCACCAAAAAATATCAACACATGGAAGCCAGAACACACCATAATCGGCTTGCTTTGAGACATAAAATAATATACGTAATTCATAAAGCCCTTACACATAAGTAACAATGTATTCAAAAACACGATGACACGCCAACAGCCTTGACTGCTTATTCAAAAACAAACTATGCCCATTACCATAACATTAAGTTACAGGAACTTAAACAAAATATGTTGAATGTGAAAATCTGACACAATTCTCAATAATGACAGAAATAACCAAGTATAAGCAATTCAGTTTGTAAGACAGAATTCTCATAACAGTAGATACTTGATCAAAAATGACAACTACCCAAATGTCAGTGACTGATGAAATTGGTCACATAAGATTCAATGTAGCTAGATAAAAACTGATTAAGCAACTATGACAAGGTATCAAAAACTCCAGATGAAATACAGTGACCTACATACGTTATATAACAAATGTTGGAAGTCGGAAATTATAATGATATTACTGTAAAAAGGAATGACAAATGCAAGAAAGCAATCTAAAATTCTCAGCAGAAATAAATGCTCTTTTACTTACTCTGAATGTAATTTAGTGATTTTTTGGTCTGCAATAAATGCTCTGATTAACTGATGTAACTTTCAGCCAAAGCCAACTCTATATGAATAAAATAAATACAAAAACTATCAACTGCAAAACAACTGACATTAGACCCATCGAACTGACTGCAAAGTAACACATACAAACCAACTGCTCAACATACAGTTCAAGTGCACATAACACATCATATAAACAATACACTTTGACTCGACTATACAGAACGGCGAAACAAATGGCACTTAGCACACATGTCGATATGATGAGACGTTAAAACGACCAAAATTCAGTGACAAGAGACACAAAAAGGGCTGTCATAAGCTGCTGCAGCCCATTTTCATCACAACTACGCTATCACTATTTTCAATACCTAGCAATCCAGTCAACAAGTATCTGCAAATGCACTGGCATCATCAAATTTTATTCAATGATGTGCTATGCGTTTATGAAACAGAAGCACGATGCATGTGCATAAAACAAGACTAGCAGTGCTCCATATCAAAGTCTTCTGATCAGCCTAATACAGACAAACAGCAACAAACTAGTCACATGTAATGACAACTAACATCAGTGCAATTTGCCTCGTGCCCATCAGTCCCATGCTAAGTCTTGGATGGTTCTGCAAAATGGTCACAAAAGGAGTTCACAGTTGTTAAACAATGAAGTCTAAGTAATGTCGTACTAGGACTGACTAGCAGCTGCATCTCGGCCAGGTTGCCAATCACAGCCGGGATGTAATCATTGACACAACACTTCACATCATGTGGAAAACTTCATGCCAATTCAGGGGCCATTCTGTCACAACTTCAACAAACTTTGAGTCTGAGACTGAGTGCAGTTTAACACTCCAGCAGAATATGCTTTATGTCTTCACAGCCAATAATTTGACTGATAAGTAAAAAAAAATTAGCAGTGATACAGAAAATACACAATTCAATATAACTCAGCCTAATACAAACGAGCAACTAATCATACAAAATACAAAAGCTATTCCGGTTTTATTACCTCGAGGTGCCCCCAATCCATCGGGACTTTGGGCTCAAGTGTTAATATGCTCATTGCATACAAGTGGTCACTTCAAAGAGTAGCACATGCAGGTGCCATGCTTTCAAAATAACTAACCACACACACAAATCCTAATGGCACTTATTGACTACACAGCTATTTGTAGTTTACAAAACGATGGCACAAATTTTCTTTTTCTCAACATTTGGGTTCTGGTGTACAGTCTTGTGAAGCAGGTGCTTCTTCAGTTTTTTTTCTCTAGGCACCACCATTCACACTGTTCCAGTGTTCATACTGAATAAAATGACTACTGGTGCATACCTGGCCCTGAGGTCGAATAAGTAATGTTGCAAAACCAATCAGAGGCATAAAAATTATTTTTATAATTCAGACAACTGACATCAATTGGAGCTCCTCAAAAACTTAAGGGTGGACATGTAACGTACAAAATCAAATTTCAGCAATCAATCACAAATGCCAGCATTTTCTAAATACCCCAAATACACGTATCAAATTAACATACCACAGCAATATGTGTATCTCTATATTTATCAGTCATTTTGCAGCTGGTGACTGACATCTTCATCTGAACTATGTGCTGATGCAATCTGTGGAACAGAAAAATTACCAAATTTATGACAACTGGTCATTACAGAGTCATTACAAAATGGGCAATATGATCATATATGACACTGCAAGTTTTGACATAAGTTTGCATAAAATAAAGCAATATAAATGGATGCTGGAAATAGACTATCAGTAGGCTTATCACTGCATGAGCCAAATAATACAGTTACTGATGTTTTGGCAGTAAAGTATATCTGTTCAGCGTGCTTGCATCAAGAAGCATGAGCCAAAAAACAGATGCCACCGAAAGCCTGCAAACGAAAGAGTTATGATATTTTGAATGCTTGGAAATAACATCATCATTACTACAATGTTACACAGTGTGGTCTGTCATTCTGATTATTCAACAGGTACGTTATATTACTGTTATTAAGCACGTTAACATACTTGCAGTGACGTGGTTCCCGTTGTGCCGTAATCATCATGCCGCACATTGACGGCATCAGTTTCCGACTGTGTGTCAACATCGCACGATTTTACTGCGCTCTCTGCTGGCGGACACGGCCGCCCAGTTATGATACAAGATATGTCTTTAGTTAATGTTCCATGCCGTCGGACCAAGCTATACAACAAATATCAGCATATACCGTCAGCCAATCTGTTTATTCAATGAGCCTTATTCTAATGATTTAACAATGATCTAATAACAACACAACATAAAAATGAAAAAATTTCAGCATCCTCATATCTCCTAATAACACATTTCCAACCAATCATTTGGCATTATTATGCACCTTAATGATAACTGCTGCATAATCATTGCTGTACCTTAATTCTCACCAGACTTGTGGAACTACATAAGTCATTTACATCATTATTAACTTACTTAAGAATACCAGATATACCTGGAGCAAAAAAGTGGCCAGAGAAATAGTTGACAACTACATTACTTTGAAAGTCGATGACGCAGATTACCAGTTACAACACCATAACCATGGAAGTGCCATGCACCCCTGTTCTGACTTTTAATAGTATTGTAATCATCACGAGCATGTCATGCCAAAACACAAGTACATTTCAGTATCGGAAGAAACAATACATTTAAACAGGTAGCACACCTTGGAGGCAGCGGTCCACACACGACACTACAGCAGTTTTTAAGCAGCGAGTCATGACTATATGGATTGAAGATTTCCTGTCCAGGACGAGTGGCAAACGTCCCTTTCATCTATGCGAATTAAAACAAAATGCTAGCAGACTATGACAACACAAAAACAAACCAAAATAAATTATTCAGAACAAAGTGTCACATGGACAGTAATAGCCTAACGGAACAACCAAGTTCACTGACTACAACGTTTGAGTTTTAAAACAGCTATTTTCCTTATAGTCAAACCAAAAAAACCTTATAGCAAAAGTAATAGTCACCAGCAGTGTTCATGTTTAATCAGTTATAGGCAAATAAAATTGAATATATATACTTATAGTCTTCTTCAAAAGGTCTGCAATTATCACCAAAGTCTTGATTTGCTGACCGAACATATTCCAGAGCCACACCAAACACAGTTTAGACCTTTAGACTTCAGACTTGATCACCACAGCAATAATATGATCAGAACCAAAAAAATTCAACAAATTTAAATCACGTTATCATGCCAAAAGATTATATACTGATAGATTAGCTGGTTGATGCAAACTAATATGGTCTGCACTGTTGACAGCAAGATTATCAATTATTTTAATCTGGCATTAACATGCACTGAATAGAGTGCATAGAACCAAAAAACTATCAATTACTTGCAGAAAATACACTGATGTAACAGACACTATAGTACGCATTATGAAAGTAAGAATGGAAAATGCATACATCTTCATTTGTTGTTTGATTTGATATGGACAAGTAAGTGTGAAATCCAGCGAGTCCGAGGATGGACCAGATGGAGAAAAAGCACACAGCAGCTTCGACGACAGTGATGCAGTTAAAGAAATGCACAAACACAACTGGTTTTTCAGACTATCACACAACACAAATCCAACATTTCAAACAAACTTTCAATGCAACAGCAGTTATTAAATGCCAGCGACTTGTGAAAGGATATGATGCGGGAGACTGCTTCAGTGCAGCAACGAAGTCGTCTTCTTGTGCAACTGAAAACAACTCCACACAATGTAGCATTTACACAATCAACAAACGCTCACAAAGCACACTAATCAAACATACTGCCTTGCGTGGTAACAATACAGCCATGGCACAGTGACGCAGTTTAGCAACTTTTATAACTTACTCGTCAGCAAATTTGAGATTTAGTGCCAACAGCATATGTGCAAGGATTTTTACTACCTACTTACTATCCTTCATGGTAGGTAATGTTCAATTACAACTAAAACAAGCTAGAAAATAAACTATAATATCACTTCCTGGATTTGAAAATTAAAATGTAAATATTTAGTAAACACAATTATTATTACTACTATTATCATTACTTACTTCTCGGAAGCAGCAAATACACACAGACAGCAGTACAAAAAATGCATACTAGTCACACTCACCACATACACTTTGATAATATCACAAGTAAGACTGATTTAACGGAATGCATATCCAAACAGAAATCAGAACTTGACATAAGAGCAATATCCATCCATATGTTATTACACCATCAGTAAAATTCTTCATATGTAATGAAAAACGTAATATATCATTCTTTATTGGCACCAGAATGCAGCAAACAGTAGTAAAAACAGTAGAAAAACATGATACAGTAAAAAAAGCACAAAAAAGGTAATCATGACAATAATGATGAAAGCAGGCAAACGTACGCATGATGAGGTGAACAAGAACGCATGCGAACATGAAAACGCAGTGCACCGACAGCGACACCAAAAAGAGATAGAAATATCGGTAGTTACGCAGTCCGACACAATTGCCGACCCACGGACAGTGGTGGTCAAACCTCTCTGCACACAACAGCATAACAGTAAGGTAGCTCATGTAGTATCTGTCTGTACAAGATGCCATGCTGCAAACAGAAAACCAACCAAAACATTTTCTACCAAAGCTCATGTCAATTTCATTTTGTGATACTTCAAATGTTATGAAGTATGACGAATGTACGACTTCACGGAGCAACAGTAACAGACACATTGATAAGTGCAAAAAAGCAGAACTGCTAACCGACACACATGTCGCATACACTGCAGTGAGACGCCCTCGGCGGTCGGAAAATCTTGCACGTGAAACAGTACTTCAGCTTGTTCACCTGACCTCGAATGACCACCTCTTTGGTGCGTGGAGGCGGATAGTAGTTGGGTCCAGGACCAGCAAGGCTGGCTGCCTCTTCTGAACAACAATGCACAGTCAACGAGAAATTGTTTCATTCATGCCAATGAATAAAACAAACAAAGCAGCACAGCCACAAGTATCATAGACCCAACACAATTTGAAACACGAAGCAAGTTATGGGCCTAACACTCACAATTCTATTGAAAAACAATGTAAAAAGTAAATAGTCACTAGTCAGCGCACTAATGTGACATCACTATAAACTAAAATGGTACAGAAAAACAACACTAATTACACTATGTCCCAATTTTAAGTTATTATTCACTTTCTTTTAAAGGCAAAGGCAAAGGCATATAACACTTGTATAGCGCCTCAAGTCACATACAGCGACTTCAGAGGCTAGGGCGGACGTGCAGCCTATATAGGCTGTAGGCCAGGCCCGCAGACATGGGCTAGCCTCACAGCCAAATGACCACAGGCACAGTCCAAGCCTGTCGTTTAATGGTCTCCAGCCCCATAATCCATGTAATTACATGGATTACAACTCATTTACCGATCCCGAAGGGATGGAAGGCTGAGTTGGCCTAGTTGGTTGACCCATAGTGGACGCCTTACCCATAAAGACATCACATGTATATGTCAACCATGGATCAGGCGTAGATCAGGGAAAGTCCGCCAGCTACAGACCAACGTCCTAACCACTGAGCCACGCCGCCAACATATAACTATCATAAACATCATAAGATCATAAGATAAGGTGATATGCCAAGCAGCCATGTCACTAAACAAAAACGGATACAACCACCAGCAGAAAAATAGCAAAGCTTATGGCGTCCTGAAATATAAAGCATCTAGCACACACAATGTACTGGAAACAAACCAATTTGTCTTTCAATGTCAGCAGCTTCATCAGAAGTTGCCCGTGGGATCATGCCGGGATCACTAAAACTGGTTCGCAGCAACGTTGCCATAACAAACAGAAAGATCAGGCCATCAGCCACCGGTATTGCTGGCGACACATTCACAGCCAGGTACGGACAGCTGAAACCACACATTGTACATGAATATTAGAGTTTCAACAGAGCAAGTAACTGGCTTTAAATACCTTAATACTAATCTAATATAGCACTCTTCAAATGTGCACAAAGCAATATGGTAATCACAATTTTAAACACTAGCTTTTAAATGAAAGCAACACACAGAATACCCAATAGCATCTCTGCAAAAACGTAGGAAACTGTCAGCTACAAAATGATCTCGGCCTACTTCTTCTTTTCCAGTAGAAAATGTTTACCTTAAACACAACAAAGTTGGCATTTTTCTGCCTTTACGTTTACAGACACAAATACAATTATGACCACTGCAGTAACAATAGTCATTGATTAAAAGTGGTGCACAATTTTTGCCATGCCAAGCCCACAGAGTCTATTCTGCACTACATGCAGCAATGGCTGACATTAATAATAGTTAAACGGAGCGAGTGGCTGCAGCCAGGGCTTCACCATTGCTGGGCATCCATCTGAAACAGCCTCCCAGGCCCTGTTCATAAAACCTAAACATCACTGAAGCTGCTTCAAGGTACTTGCTAAAAACATTTCTGTTAGCATGGTACTAGTGCACTGAGTGCATCAGGGAGGTGATATACAAATTTACACATTCACACTCGCATTCATAGTAAGCAGACACACTGTGCAAAAACATACTCAAAGCCAAAGAAGAGGCTTGATGTGCCCACAATCAGAAAACATGTGAGACAAAATATGCCAGACTGCCTGGCCATTGCCTGACTGCAACATGACACTTGGCTCTGGCGCCAACACCACATCCAGTTGGTCATCACTGCAGTCACTTGGACACTCTGTCAGTACACCGGCTACTCATCAGAGACTGCCCACTGCCATCCCAGTTGCTCTGATACTACAATTATACCACAAACGACAATTAACCACAGTCAAGTATTATCCATAAGTAACACACTATTTTCAGCTTCTACCAACTACTGAAATTAACATCAATGGCTTACTGTGTAGGTACTAGCCTACTAGGTAACCAAAGGATTCACATACAAACCAATTTCAAGTCAAGACAATTTGTGGCTTGGTCACTTTGTGAACTGCAATCATTAAAAATCACATCTACAGTGATTATCTAATCCCAATTTTACAATACATTTTCAGTGAATATTTCCTTGAATTGACCAGTCTGTAAATCATCCACTCCAGTCTGCGAGTTAACCAGCCTGCAAATTAACTGACCACAAACTGGTTTATCCACAAACTGTCTGACAACCGGCCAGTGCAGTACAGTCTATTTACCACTGATGAAGCATTTTCTTGTATCCCGGAAAAACATATGCTAGCAACAGATTCGCAATTGAGCAATTCTTGGTTGGTTACAGTTATACAGACAGATCTCAGATCTACTGCTCGAATTATCGAAAACTTAAATAAACAATACATGCCATATGTACAAACAATGAACAGTTCTTCTGTGGCTGTATCTGCACAGTGCACTCTAGCATATTTTCTGCATTTGTGAGGTGGTGACTCAACAAAGGACAAAGAGAAGCGCTGATTTCCATGTGTGTCTTGTAGCTGCATCAGACACACCTTGCAGTAGCTATCGGGTAGTGTTTTCATTCCTGGGCTCCTGTTTCCCGGGCGCAAGGGGATTCCCAGCCGTTCTCATTCCCGGATTCCCGGGAATTAAAATGCCGTCATTCCTGGGACAATGGGAATGAGTCAAAGACAACTGTTCATTAAATGAGACACCAGACAGTGACTACAGCGCATTTAAACGGCAATTGCTAGTCAGTTAGCAGCATCAGGCAGTACCACGCAGCTGTACACAGTGTTGCAGCTTGCAGGACAGTCGGTTGTCACCCTTGCCGCGACTAACGACTCGCTACTAGAAATTTGATATGAATGGCTCATGCTTGCAGCTGCAGCAATGCACTGCCGGCCACAGTTACAACCGACAGTGCACAGCAGAGTGCAGACTGCAGGGTGATTAAGGCGGAAATGGCCGTCTTCACCAGAGGTGAACAAGCATATCGGTAGGCCTATCTGTTGTCCATACTACCACCGACGTGCGTGGAGGCCGAAAAAGTGTTTTCCACAGAGGAGCCCCAGCCGAAATCGAATTTGGTGCATTTTAGTTTCAAAATATGCTGTCTGGTGGCAGCATTTTCAATGATTTTCATGAGAATCAACAGGCCAAGGATTCGACTCTCAAGGCCAAGATCAAGGACTTCAAAATTGTCCTTGAGGATCCTCGAGGGCAAGGACTTGTCCTCGAGAACTCCAACACTGCTAGCAGTAACATCACGGCCAAGCAGACAATGTATCTGCCGCATGCATCTTAGCTGGAAGAAGCAGGCTTGTGTTGTCTTGGTACTTTTGTTGTTGGAGTCATAATCGGAGTTGTGCTGTTTGTCTGCACACACTATGCTGTGCATGTCCATGCAAAGGCGTCTGACAAAGTTCCACATCAACGTCTCTTAGCCAAGGTTAGAGCTCATGGTGTTGATGGGAAGGTGGCAACGTGGATTAGAGCGTGGTTATTGGGAAGGACGCAGAGGGTTTGTGTGGAGGGAGCAGCATCACTATGGCGTTTTGTGTTGAGCAGTGTCCCTCAGGGATCAGTGCTGGGTCTGTTACTGTTACTGGGTCCGTTTCTTCATAAACGATCTGGAATTGCAGATTATCAACACTGTTTTGAAGTTTGCTGATGATACAAAAGTGTTCGGAACTGTGATAGATTAGGATGACGAGGCTGTTTTGCAAGAGGATCTGCAGAAATTGAGTGAATGGGCGGACAGCTGGCAGATGGAATTTAATGTAGAGAAGTGTAAGGATCACAAAATAACAAGTTCAACTACTCCATGAGGGGAAAACAGCTGGAAGTGGTCAGCGTGGAAAGAGATCTTGGTGTCATCATTGCCAGCAATTTTAAAGTGGCAGATCATTGTCAGCAAGCATATGCCACAGCGAACAGAATGTTGGGTCTCGTCGCATGAACAGTCAAACACAGGAACATCAGCATTATGTTACACCTCTACAAGTCTGGTTCGGCCTCACCTAGAATATTCTACCTCAGTATGGAATCCACACTATCAGAAAGATAAACTGCTGCTTGAAAAGGTACAAAGGCGTTTTACTCGGCTGTTCGACGATTTGAGATCTAAGGAATACAAAGACAGATTGGAAGTTCTCAAACTGTAGACCTTGGAAGAAAGACGTCACCGATCCGATTTAATTGAACTGTTCAAAATGGCTTGAGGGCTATCCGCCATACCTTTGACAGATTTCTTCAAGTTCTCTACTAGACCATTTGGATCGATCACTTGCGGTCACTCCTGGAAATTGATTAAGGCGCACAGTAATAATGACACACGACTTTACTTCTTTTCTTCCCGAGTCGTGAATCGATGGAACAGTTTACGGCAGGAGGCAGTTAGCTCGAGCACTGTCAACATTTGGAAAGAAAAAGATCAGTGAAGATGGGTTTTTTTCATGGACTACTGGCCCGCTTAACCCTAATGCTGCTCTGTGCATCCATGTATACAACGTTCAACTGTGACTACTTCATCCAGTGCATGAACTACATGGTCCACATTTGATCTGAAGCTACATTGGAGCAGCAAACCTGGTGAGATACCTGGCGAGATGCTGTGACTGACAGCTCGCAGGAAATGCATTCGTTCTCAGAGTGCTGCAACAAACTGCACTGTGCTTCCAGAACAGTTGCGCTTTTATGCACTACTTTGAGTGGAATTTTAGCACAATGGTGACAACTGCCGTTCAAAGGCAGCAAACTTAACGGGGGTTTGATCTGCATCGGCATGCCTCAACTCGCCCAGCTCGTAATCCGGTATCACACTTGTTCACTGTTTTGTTCTTTTGATCTGCTCAATGCCGAATGTCGCCTGAATGCAATTTACACCTGGTAGATCTTTCCATGTTTCACAACAGCGACCTTTGACTTAATTTGTGCAGTTACAACCATAAACTTTTTCACTTTCCCTACTGACTTCATTAACGTTAATTCTAAAATGAGATCGGCGATCTCAGTGTAAGCACCCGAGAATTGCTAAAATGAGATCGGCTGTTCCGCCCGCCCGTCACCCCTCCGAATGGGCATTATCGGGATGGGTGATTT
>Ga0056115_1001189_pt1 | contig 12101 bp, 11 predicted proteins | sample WorMetOlspDAHAB1_FD_77007 | JGI IMG/M metagenome (GOLD analysis project Ga0056115, IMG submission 77007) | Marine gutless worms symbiont microbial communities from Max Planck institute for Marine Microbiology, Germany - Olavius sp. DAHAB.1 ... | reverse complement strand
TTCACAGACTCTTTCCACCGAAAGCAATTATTACCAGTATTATTAAGCCAGTAACGAAAGCCAATGCCGATACATAGTACCAAGAAGACCGGAATATAAGACAGAGACAGACAGACAGACAGACAGATGGAGAACGTGTTGCAGTAGATGGACGCAGAGCAGTCGTTCTGTGAGGAAAGAACAAGAAGAATCGTAGTTGAAGTCGATGTGAAGGTGCTGATGACGATCCAGACTTCGAAGGCGGGCGGGCGGACGTTAGTATTCGGCCAGTTCGGTGAACGTCTCGTCGAGTTCTTCGCTGATTCCCTTGTACTTCTCTTTCTCGGCCAACAGCTCGTCTGCACATCATACAATTCAAGCAAGTAGTACGTGGGTAAAGGCATTTCTATTCAGCGCAGTTGAATGGTGGAGGCCACACTTTGGTCACACTGTCCAAATAAAAAGTCTCCAGCGAGTAGACTAAATCTATGTACAAATGTCAACGTCCTCTGGCAGAAAATTGACTTAATTACGATGAACTATTAGCACTAATGACGTTGCTATGATGATTTCCGTGATACCTGACCATATTTTAGTACATGCAATTCGAAAAATCTGGGGTTAAACAACTAACCCCTCCCCGGGTACGCCAGTGGTAAGACAAGTCTGGATGTCATACTCCGGTGGCAACAACAACGATAACAACATTTATTCGCCAAAATGGCCGGAAACCAGAGTTTTGGTACGAAGTTATTTAAAGTTGTCATTGCAGCTCAACAGTGCAAACAAACGAGAGCAATATAAAATAAAATCCAAAAATGTTTTTTTAATTGTATACCAACAGGAGTGCAAGTTAATGGAACGTCCAGTTTTTACTGTTCACTTTTCGGTCTTTGTCGCTGATTTTACGCGAATAAATATCACAGAATATGCGTATACGAATGCGAGTGCGAGGGCGTCATTCAAAACATAATTATGCAGTTATTGGCAAAGGCAGAATGTACTGATAAAGCAGTTTTAAAAGATGAAAAAATGTAATGACTAAAATTCATTGCGATGTAATAATAACACCAACAATTATAATAAAATACACAATTGAAAATTACCTTCAAGCCTGTCGATCTCCTTCTGGAGTTTGGAGACCGTTCTCTCAGCCTCCGTTGCTCTATTCTCAGTCTGCAAAGCATTTAAAAACGACAGAATTTATTCCCATGCGTTGAACCCTAGCCGCTAGTCAAATACTAGCCGCATAAGTCTGTAGAATGTGAAATGCTGTGTTTTATCGCAATTTTTGTCGTTGCTAAGCAACAGGCGATGCCATGGTAACAAACAACACGTGTGTGCGTGCGCGACAGCCCAATTTTTTTACAAAGAAAGCATAATATCAACATCATCAGCAGCAACAGCACTGTCATCACCATCAATAATTATTTCTACTGCGCCTACAACAAGAAGAAGTACGGTTAATCAAACGCAAAGTAATAATAAAAAATAGATAAAATAACCTAAAATGGTGTTTCGTTGCAAAGTGTCTAAAAAGTCTAAAAAGTTGACAGTTAAAGGCTAGGCCAAAAAAGAACGTGTTGAGTTTAATCTTGAAGCAGTTAGGACCAGTCTCGTGACGAACTTTTTCTGGCAGAGCATTCCACGAGACACGAATGGAATACAGCAGTAAGACAATAATGGAAAAGTTATAAAAATGTGTAAATAGATTAGTGTTTAAATAAAAACAACGTTGGTAGAGCCATACAAAGCAGAAGTTAGCCACAAAATGATGCGGCAGACTAAACTGGCCAGCTCTCTGGTCAACTTTTGGGCGCACTATAAAATAGTGATTGATTGAAGCTAAGTGTTTCCAGAAGTTCCGTCTAAGAATTGCTTAAAACGATCTTCTTGTTATGAAGTCTCAATTTTTGGAACGAAAAACTTACGTCCTTAAGGCGAGCGGTGAGGTCGCGAATGGTTTCTTCGTAGCTGTCTTCGCGCTGCAAAGCCTAAAATTGCAGAACAAAAACAAATTCGTCAGCCTTACTGTTTTACGAAATTAACTCTCAGCATTACTTATAGGCTCGGCTGGTGAGTGAGAAGCATGCTAAAGACCAAACTGTTCGACATCGCATACACTGAACACTCTGACTGGTCTCCGCCATCATGCGCCTCCGAGTCGCTGGCGACATAACGGCGCTGTAGAAATTAGTTTGATTGAAGGAACAAACTTTTGCCATTGCTCGACACAATCAGTGTATTACGCGGTTAACGCAGCCGTTACGTTTGCGATTACCAGTTACGTTTCAATCCTACATCAATTAAACGTGTAATCAATTTTGTTCTATGGTTTGAAAAAAAACTTTTCTGAGAAATGCGGACAACCAATTATTTACGAAGCTGATTGAAACGAATTGCGCAAACGTTGGCTATAATGCTGTACTCGCGATCGACGAGTCACGTTTTCAAATCTCACCCACTGCGCCGTCGTCCAGTCAAGCCGATTACGCACTCTTGCCACTGTCTGCCAAGCAGTAGGCCTATAACTCGGTACTAGCGAAAGGGCGGTGTTTCTCCGAAGCTGCGAAGGTAACCGTATATAGGTCTCTCGTCGCACTGGCCACGCGACGCATTGTGCATATATCCTATATTGTGCATGTTAAACTCTACTCACTCACTCACTGTCCGCACGCGATCATATAGCAGAACAAAAAACGCATCTGTAAGACGAAATCAAATATTATGCGAGAATGTAACGTACCTCTTGTTCAGACAACTCGAGAGATTTCATGTTGTTACCGACAACCTTCAGCTCTTCCTCAAGCTCCACTATTTTACTGCAGACAGATAACCGCGTACGCAGAATGTTGTTAGTTACGCAGTGAATGTTTCCACACTTAAAATTAAATAGGGGCTGACGTGAGATGTATAGTTTGAAATTCCAAACAGCAATAAACACTTTTTAAATTTTCACTTACATTTCACTTCGTTCAAGCAGCAAAAAATGTAAATTCGAATAACAGTACCACAGGATGGCAAGGCACAGAGGTGCCTTCCCTCAAAGTATACTGACATATTACTGACAATAGTAATAAAAAGCAAAATTAAACCTAAGGGGTGCTAGAAAAGTTCACACATTTAACAGTACGCTTAGATCTAGCTAACTGATGGTATGGTAGTTGGTGCTATATTGTCCCTATTTCGTGTGCGTTCGCGTGTACATGTACTCTACGAAATATTTTACGATAACAGTATTTTCTTATACATATGCATATTTTGCAATGAGTGATGTGAATATACTAACGATTCTGCGGCCTCGAGACGGCTCTCAAAGCTCTCCAGTGTTACTTCAGCAATCGCCAACTTACGAGCAGCCTACGGTCATATTCATAACACATGCAGATACGAATCAATGTCGGCACAATACTGACGTGGTGTAACGTTGGTTGGTTGGGATTAAAAATCATAATTAGGTTATACAATGCCTGTAAAAAGTTCACTTTGGTTTAAAGGTTGAACGATATTTGTGCTAAGATTGAAAAATGCAGCGATTTGGGAATATTGTAATGCGAAAAGTTGCGGAATGAGAAAACAATGTCAAAAAGCACAGGAAAAATTGCGCAAATCAATACGACACAAAAAAACTAAAACTACTGTAAAGCTACCGTAGTTGTGGCGCCAATTACGACGCACAGCCAGGACACCACAAGTACATGGAATTGTTCTACAGCGCCTTCGCATCTTCTGACCACACCGCGATAATATCCAGCCAGATTCTCACAATCGTAACCTATACCTTTGCCCTTTTGACCCCTAAGCTGATCAATTGTTTACCGGTATCGCAGGAAACTGTCCCGTTGTAGCTGCTTCCGAAATAGTCGGTGTTACCTGCCAGACAGACGAAGAGACGACGACACAGAACCTAGGCCGTTAAAGGAGGTGAGGGGAGTAGTACCCCACAGTAGAATGGGTAGCGTTCAATAAAAACGAAAGAAGTAGAAATACACAAACACGTGTGCATAGCCACGAACCATCCAAACACTATATAATCCTAATTCTAACCTTAACCCTAACCCTACTACTTACAAGCACGCAAAACTATAAGCAACTTTAGTATAACATAATATGATATAGTATAGTCGTGTGTCCTACATATCCACAGTCATATACCAGATAATGTTCCTGCACCGTTTTTCACTACTTTCCGTTGTCAATTGTCCCGTTCCTTATTAGAATATGCTGACCTCATCGTATTTGCGGTCGGCATCTTCAGCAATGTACTTCGCCTCCTTGAGCTGCGTCTCCAAGAATGTGATACGCTCATCGTCTGCAAGACTACGACTCTCGAGTGCCTTACGGTTCCTGTACACGTTACACCGTCTGAATATGCAGTCTAATTTATTTACTTATTTATTTGCTCGAATATATGCTTGCCAGTCAATCAATCAATCATTCGATTAATTAATCAAAAATCAAGATTAAGGGCGATGTAAGTGCGCGAGCACAACAAGGGCGCCTAACAAATGCGATTGAAATAAAAATTAAAAAGCTATTTTTGAAAAAAGCTAAAAAAAGCCTGAGCAAAGAGAAAATAATGTTTTGAGTTGAATGTTTAATGCTACACACTGTTTAGTAGTAGTAGGGTTGGGGCTAGGTTTATGGTTAGGATTTAGTGTCTGGTTGGTTAGTGGTTATGCACGCGTATTTATGTGTCTGGCAGTGTCAACGGAATGAACTCGACGAAGTGGTGACGGCAGATTGTTCTAACAATCGAGAGTCACCGAGTGGTGACGTGGTATGTGGCACTGCGACAGAGCCAGACGTGGCGGATCTGAGGCCTGCTCTGGCGGTCGCTGCGGCAGACGGCGTGATGAAGTCGGCCAAATATAACATGGTGTTTGACCGTGCAGACGACGCGCAGTGTGACACGCTGTAGAATAGCGAAGAGAGAATGATGGCGAGACGCACATTATGAAAACAAATAATCATATCACATCAAATCAAATCAATGATGAGCCCAGTGGATACATGCTAATATAGTATACTCACGAAAACTTAACCCACTTTGATCGGCAGTGATCACACATAAACTATAAAAGGTTAATCACGCTCAATGTGATGTGGAGGATGTGTTGACAACAAAGTGTTAAACACAAAATTTCTGGTTAGCGTGTGTTAGCTAATTTTAAAGCGTCGAAAGGCTCCGACTGCCAGAAACCCGGGGCTTAGAATTTGAAGTGTTTCAGTGGAATTGGAGTGAATGTCCTCTCCCTTATCCAAATTATGGGTGTCAATACATCGTCGCGGCTTACCTCTCGGCGCCAAGATCAAGGGGCGCGGACTCTGGGGCAGAGTTGGACATGGATTGGATCCATCCATGCATTAAATTGGATTAGGTCTGGGAAAATGGACCCACGTCCAACTCTGCTCTGGGGGTCGGTGTTCCTCTATGAATCGGGGCTGCTCCACAACTGATGCGCGGTTCTTCACTAGGGGTGCAAATAAGTCCCCAATCAAACACGCGAGGTGTGGATCATGCACCTCTCTGCCTCTTCAGCATGCTTCGACGCCTCGTCCAGTTTTTCTGTCGCAGTCGACAGTCGCCCCGACGTTTGTTCATAGTCAACCTCGAGCAACGCTATCCGTCGCGTCAGAGCACCGACCTCTCCCTCTTGCTGTCAGCCACACACACACACACACACACAGACACACATCTTTATTCATATCTTTATTCATTTCTGTACAGTGGCGGCGCTACACCAAACTGTCACGCCAGGTAAAATGACCTGGGTGAAAGATCTACCGCCCTCGCTCCGCCCTGCCTATTGCTTTGCTTCGGTAATAGTGAGCAATAGGTGGAATTACGTCGGTCAGATCATTGAGGACAGGCGAGCCGTTCGCGGCGTCCGGGATTCCAGGTGACCTGACATGGCTTGGGGATTCTCTGACCTCAAAATGACCTGGCTCCTTTACTGCGCTGGCGCTGCCATTGTTTATTTATGTGCACGATATCGATGTCAATGTCAATGTGTAGATTTGTATAGCGCATCGCCGGAAAAAAAACCCTAACGCGCTAGTACCCTGCGAACAAAAATGTCTTTGGAAGACTCCTGAAAGCAACTTCGGTGGCGTTCGGATTGCGGACAGGGTCTGAAAGACTGTTCCTGGAAAACGGACCAGCAATGGCAAAAGCCCAGCGACTATGCGTGCCGAGTCGGTGCCCCTGTGTAACGTGCAGCAGATTTCACTCACTGGAGCGGAGATGTCTGTGGGATTTCATAGAGGGGAAATCCTCCTGCTTCCCATCCATTTCCTCTTCTCCTATCTCACCCCTATCCTCGACGCGGGCTTTCTCAATCGCCGGTCCGACGGTTTGGAACTCACTCCCTGATTCGTTGCCTGATCCGGCCATCGAGTAAACCCGCCAAGGAATTTGGAGGAACACTGTAAGCTTCCCCAACGGGACTTGATCGAAGCTCTAGCCAAAATCGAATTTTCTGCTTTGTTGCCTTAAAATCTGACTTCTGACAGCAACAATTTTAGCAATTTAACTAAAAACCAACTGATCAAATTATGCGTTGTTTAAACAGTAAAGGCGAAAAAATCGCATGGCGCCAAGGGGGGACGCCCAGTAACCCCACCCCCTTAAGTACGCCACTGTATGCCAGTTTTCGACTTGTGTGTTTGAGTGTTGACAAACAACGCATAACGCTCGCCAGTCATCCTGGCCGGGCGACTACAGGGCTGCGCTAACGATTAGTTTCTACTCGAGTACTCGTCCGAGTACCTTAACTAGTATTCGAGTACTCGGTTAATAACGGGAGTACTTTAATACAGGCTGCTAATGACGAAGAACGGGTTGTAGGTCAGCATACCTGGGTCCCGAAGGGTCAGGGCCTTGAACAAGCAGCCCCTTTACATGTATATATTCAGATCTATTTCCAGACTGGCAAGTTGCAAATGAAATCGCGAAGCCCCAAGTATCCATAAATTCCAACACTTTATCAGTTGAATGCAAAAACTGCAACCGGAAATGGAAATATGCAACCGGAAATAGAAAGTAACGAGTACTCGAGTAGTAAAATTTTACACGAGTAGTTTACTACTTGAGTAATACTCGAGTACTCGCGGCAGCCCTACCGGCGACACAAAGACTGGGCGACAGACGTGTGGCCGACAAAGGAGCTGGGCAAAAGTCAACTTTGTGACAAACATGACGATTTATGACGATTTCTAAATCTAACACTGATCCTAACCCTAACCCGAAATTTTACAGCCCAGTCTCTGTTGCCCCACATGACTGCACACCCACACACCACATGCATCGTTTGAACGAACAAAAGTAAGTAGTCTATCCCAGCAAATAAAAACGCAAAATAGCTCTTCTCGGTTCTCACGAGTAAGAACTTTGGCGCTGGTACGAAGTTATCTGGCAAAGTAAGTAAGGCGCGTACAGTACAGCGAGGCAGTTGTGCGCAGGTTCTGTGCTGCTTACTTTGCTGAGCTCTTTTTCGGTGTTTTCGAGTTTGGTGGTGGCCTCGGCCAGTTGCGTCTGCGCCGTGTCCAGATCGCCTTCCAGCTGCTGAATCTGTTTCTGCAGATTCTGAATCTCCTCCTCTTGCTGCATCACACACACACACACACACAACATCACCATACACAGTAGTTTGAACTCACCCGCACTGGCGTACTCAGAGGGAGGTGGGGGGTCCAACCCCACCCCCATTGAATCTTCAGAATTTTTTAATTGTGTGTTTGCAAAAAAAATATACTGTCCAAGCTGTGCTGATATACTCATTAAATCCTAAATTTTCTACAGGAAAACGTTAAAAATAAAACGTTAATGTCAATGGTGCCGGTGTGTGACTCGTTCATAGTTTAGTTTTAACGTTCAAAATGGAACAGTTCATACGTCACCACGAAAGTTGGGGGTGGCCCAAAATGGGGGGAGGGGCTTGTGCCCCAGCCTAAAACAGCCACTGTATCTGTCTGCTGTGCATGTATTAAAACGACATCAGCAGAGTAGTTTGGAGCCGCCCTAAGCAAATGCACTGGCAAAATGCTGAGTAAATCAGCACCACATAATTACATTCTGTGTTACAAAAAGTCTGCGTCCGTTAATTTCTTTTTCTCCGAATGTCTAGCGTACTGGTAAATACTGCTTAGCAAGTCATATTTCACTCTAAACCCTCGCAAAACGGAATTAAAAGCATAACTGATACTGGATAGTTCAGATTTTGTCCAGGTTATGACATCATATCCATATATTAGTTAACTTATTCAACGAACATGCTACGTTATGTGAAGCCGGGGTCGGTTGTTCGGAGGCAGAGAAAAGCAACGAACGCTTTTGCTGTGGAGTCGGCCTATGCTTCGCCTTCTTTGCTGCCTGGACGGCCGAACGATCAAGCACACTGCAGCCAGGAAGGCGCAGATAGGCCTGCGAGTCCGTCCGGCTATTTATACCGTGCCATGCAACCATCACGTGTTATTCTCTGGCCAGCCTCCCACTCAGTGCAGCCGACAACTGATAATCAGTCTTGCGAACGCTGCGCTCCTGTCTGCCCCATAACTAGAGTATCCTATATAGTGTTTATTTACAACGTTTCTGCCACAAAACGGCGGTGGTACAAAACGGCCGGCCTTCAAAAATCCACAGAGTCGCCCTACACTACTCCCATCAAACCATCTTCATCACTCAGTCACTCATCGCTCCTTCCGACATGCTTCGCCTCATCTTTGGAACCAGCTTCCTACATCATTCAGAATTCCTCATCCGAATTACTCATCCCCCTCTCAGCGACCTTCATTTGAACATGCCGGTTTAACTTGCTACACACTGCTCCCACCCTCCATCACTTTTCACTGTTTCACTCTGAGCTTAAAACTTACATTTTCAGAAAATCTTGTCCTACACAATAGTCTGTTTCTGTCTGTCGGACTGCTCTCACGGCTCTAGACCTGCTGCCGGATTTCTTTGCTTATTCGGTTTTTATGTCTCCATGTTTTCGTGTTATTTCTTTTTTTCTGCTCAAAGAAACAAAATATCGGGTTAACCACAGAACTGTGAGCAACACAGAAAGTGGAGCTCAAAGTCGCAATGTTGCAAATTCCGCGTTTCATTCAACACCAGTCGAAATATTCGAAATGAACGTAGAGTTGCCGGTATTGTGTAGGCCTGTAAGACTAATTACACGCCTACTGGTAGAAACGAGTTTTTCGTTTTTCCCGTTTCCTAGTAGTTACTGCTTAAATGGAGCTATTGTTTATTGTTTGATTGCCATTTACCATTTTGGCGAATTAACACGAGTACAACAAATGCAGGGTGATTTAACTTAACAGAAAGGGAAACGACGAAAACGATAAAAACATTTAAAGAACAGAAACGAGAAAGTTGACAACTGAAATCGGCACATCCGCTAAAAATTCAGCTGGTACCGCATCACGGCGAATCAATTCGCTGTTCCAACTTCCACGCAAAGAAACCGAAAAGTCCAAGCGATCAGTAACATAATATGCTGAACTGACGAATACACTTTCAGTAATATTGACAAATGTGGCTGCTTTCGTTTTTGAAATTACAACAATAACTAAAACTGAAACTGAAATAAAATGTACATCCGCTGCCAACCTCCTTGCCGTACCGCCTTTCTAACTGCTAACCATCGGTAGCGGAACCTTTTTCGAGGTTTCCCCCGCTACAGGATCTGGCATGGGAGAGTGACAACGACAACGGAAAGTAGCATAAATACGCGTGCATAACCACTAACCAACCAGACACTAAATCCTAACCATAAACCTAGCCCTAACCCTACTACTAAACAGTGTGTAGCATTAATCATTCAACTAATCTATATTACATGTTCTACGCTACGCATACAGATAAATCCATACGAGACAGTGTTATTGCACCGTTTTTAACTACTTTCCGTAGTCACTGTCACTCTGCCTCTGGAATACACTGCCCAACTACGTTGTTTCGTAATCACCTGTCGACTCGTTTCGACATCAACTGCAAAATTTTCTTTATTTTCAGCGACCTGTCTGTTGTTAGCACTTTAGTTGACCTGGCAGTATTCCCGAATTTTTAGGCCGCTATAACTTAAATTCCAGTGATTATTGGGGCAGCGAGAAGTGCGTATCCATAAATTTCGTTTCGGGAGGTATAGGCTAAACGTTGTTTCATGGTTTCCTAATTACCTCGTGAGCGAACACAGCCGGAAGTTTCAGCATAAACTTCAGACATACAGTAGTAGATATTCACTTGAATGTTGTGTATCGGCCTAAACTATAACCAACTATACTAGTGTACTCAATTGCGAGTCATGAAACTCCGCGACAACCAGTTACTTGTAACTCGGCATTTAGGAAGGTGTAAATGCCATTATACCTTGTATACTGGCTTTTTAGGCTGAGGCCTGGAGCACAACTTCCTCCCAGTTTTCAGCCAGGCACCCCACTTTGGTGGCGACATATAAATTGTTCTGCCCTGAAATTTAATTCTGTAATTGTGTCGTCACAACGGGCTCAAAACAATGACAGGCGACTATTCTGCTACAGACGAAGTCCCCCAGAAGCTGAAGCACAATGTTAACTTACTGGACGAATTTCGGCGTTAATGGTGGCAACTAAGACTCTTTTTGACACACGGCTTTCTTTAGGTACCACTTACGATTAAATATCTTCTTTAACACTATAGGCTATAGGTCTGCTTCTGCCAAACAGACTGTACCCGTTAACGAGCATTAGCTCAGCCCCTCCCCTATTAATCCTGAATTTTTGTACAAGAGGACGTTAAAATGTGTACAGTAATGCTTCAGTTCTGGGGACTTCGCCCCCCAGGCCTCCTACTAGGGCTTTGCCCCTAGACCCCACCGGGGACTTTCGTTCCCAGAGCCCCTCACTTTGGTCCCTTTGAAAAATTCCTGGATATGCCCCACAGACTCAACTGGAGACACAGGCCCTCGCGAGGGGGTCGTATCCTCTTAAGTTTTTAAAGCTTAGAACCGCCACTGCTGGTAGCGAATGGCTAGACCTTTTCGTTGATGGCCTTCTGCTCGGAGACGCGCTGTTCGAGCTGGTCCGCCTTCTCGAGGGCGTTGTCTTTTTCGCCCTTCATCGCCTGCATCTTCTTCTTTATCGCGTCCATCGTGTTGGTCGCCATCTTGGATCGAATAAGTTTAGTCGCCGACGAGAGAACAGACGAAAGAAAACACAACGACAATAACGCGACCTAACCGACGAACACCCGAACTCAACCGAACGGAACCGAACTCTGACGAGAGTTTTCGGACGAGAACGTCTAACGATGTACGCAGCTGCCAGATTCCAGCGCTGCTGGCGCCGCCGCTGCTGACGTAATGGTGGATGGTACGGTGTCATGGCTGGGCCACGTAGTGCGACAGTATGGTAAGATCGGGGGAACTAAATTAGTAGCGAGTTCGGCACGCACGAAAGCACGAGATCTGCGTTATAATTTCATCATACCATAAAAATAGTTTCATTACACCTACTTCAGTGGAGGAGTCGAATTATAGTCAGGTGCCATACTTTAAACATCACGAAGAACAGCATTAACGCACAAATAGTAAAGTGCGGTGTGAGTGAGCTCATCCCCTTTACGGTGCTTTGAGCCGGCGACGGTTAGATCCAATTCAGCTAGCATACAACCATATCAATCGGATGGCTACTTTAGCCGACTTGAACCAGTATGCCAGCAGTACCAGTAACAGGCCCTTTGTTACGGAAGACAGGACTCGCCGTTTCTTCCACAGGGCGGCCTAAACCATCGCCAAGACTCATTGCACTTACTCACGGAGGAACGGCCAGGCTGAGTGGCCTGGATATATACGGGAATTATGCCAAAAATGGTCAACAATCCCAGTACTGACGTAGCTTAACGTCGATGGTGTGACCAGCGCCGTTACCGTTACGCCAAACCAGTTACATCAGCATTCGCGAATCACACGAATCGACCACGGTGTCTCACAGGCGCCAGCAGCCGACGGTGAGTTTCTCGGGAGTCTGCCGCATACGCTGAAGCCTACAGCCGCTTCTCGTGTGCTGGCGCCGGTATCTTGCGACGTCAGAGAGGCAGGGGTAACAAAGGGAGCGCAGGGCGGAAAATGAGGGAAGGG
>Ga0056115_1001188_pt1 | contig 12103 bp, 7 predicted proteins | sample WorMetOlspDAHAB1_FD_77007 | JGI IMG/M metagenome (GOLD analysis project Ga0056115, IMG submission 77007) | Marine gutless worms symbiont microbial communities from Max Planck institute for Marine Microbiology, Germany - Olavius sp. DAHAB.1 ... | reverse complement strand
TATCTGTATCTAGTTACATTTTTCATTGAGTATCTGTATCTGTATCTTAGCTACATAAAAAATGTATCTTACCCAGCACTGATTATCAGTTGTTTAAATATTCTATGCGTGATCTAATTTGTGACTCCGATTACTGTGCATGAGATGCAGTGCTGCAATATGGGTACAGTGTATATTAAGGTTAAAATATGTCAGCGCTCCCTCTGGCATCAGTACGCCTTAGCAAGCTGTGAATTTCAATCTGAAACCGTTTTTTGTATGGAAATTTTTGTAAACATTTCTTTTATTTCTTTTATTTCATTTTTCTTTTCTCCTTTTCAGGTTTTCCATTTAATTATAACATGCACTTATTTTCCCCATATTTGATCTTCAGTCAGTAATATTCTGCTTCGTCTTTTACACTCAAATTACACTAATTGGCCGGTTTCAGTAGGATTTAATGAAAATTCAGTAGTTGCTTTCTTGTCTGGACAACCACGTCCAATTAACGTTGCCGTATAGACGTTGGCTGTGATTGACTACTGACGACAAAATTTGTGATTGACACCGCAGCGGCGTGTACACGTGGACGAGCGGCAACAACTTCCGAGGCCAGTGGACTCAAGGCAAGCGGCACGGCGTCGGCGTCGAGACGAAAGGCCGATGGGTTTACCGCGGCGAGTGGACACAGGGTTTCAAGGGTCGCTATGGAGTTCGGCAAAGTTCGACGACCGGCGCCACTTACGAAGGAACGTGGACAACAGGCCTGCAAGACGGATATGGTGTTGAAACCTACGCCGACGGAGGTACGTTACAGAGTCTGCTTGTTAAGGTCGCATGCGGCCATCTCATCTTGGCGACAAACCAGATGACGGGGCGACAAACCACCTGCAGGACAGTAGTCAAATGGGCGACAGATATAACGATTTCTAAATCTATCGCTGACCCTAACCCTAACCAGAAATTTTGTCGTCCAATCGACTGTCGCCCAGATGACCGCCGCACACCCTTGTTAACTATAGCTACTTGTGCGGAAATTCATTAGTCGATTAATACATGGATGCAGTAGCGTGGAATTTCAATTAATTTTTCTTTGCTCAGACCAAGGGATTTTTTTACACCCTCAATATACTATGGCTCGATAGCCAAGCGGTAGAACGTCAGAGTCGTGATCGACAGTAGTAGATAGAGTTAATTTGTATAGCGCATCACACAGTGCCTCTAATGCGCTAATCGTCCCTTTGCGCCGCAAAAAGATGAGTTTTCAGAGCCGATCTGAAACTGTCGGTACTCCGAGCAGGGTCCCGGAGCGAGCGTGGGAGCGAGTTCCATTCCATCGGACCCACAACGGAGAAAGCCCGACGACCAAACGTACTGCGACGGTGTCGTGGAACTGGTGACGGTTGGCCGATCAAAGGCGTTGACGACTTTAGACTTCGGTTGTACGCGTGCAGCAGTTTATCAGGTACTAAGGAGCCTTATTCTGCAGTGCAGACACCGGTGAACTGTGACTCCGAGTTTATGCTGGACACATTGTGGAATGTCCAGCCAATGTTGCTCGGGAGTGAAGCAGTTGGGACAAGCCGCGATCAAACTTCCGGGTTCCACTGACCACTAGAGCTGCCGCGTTGAGCACCCGTTGAAACCCGTCGGAGAGGTCACGGGTACGAGTCTCACCCATTGCGCTGTCGCGTACGGGTCGTACGGCCCTGGACAATCCGCTCACGTACACCTGCCTCTGTCGCCAAGCAGTTCAACTTGGAACTAGCAGAGGAGCGGTGATGCTCCGAAGCCAGGAAGGTAACCGTCTGGAGTCGCACTGGCCATGCGTCACAGACTCTGTAGTTTACACCACCTGTGGGTTCAAAGGCCTAAGACAGTGAGATGATCACCCATGCTCAGTGCCTATGCCTATGGTCTTATGTTGCGCCTTAACGTTACTTACCCTACGGCGTAGGGGGATGAATATCGCGCCATTGAGAGTTGTACACCCAAGTGTCAAGGTCTAGACTTGGCGATCTCAGGGTATTTGATGCCAATAGACCCCAGAAATTGGCGAACAACCCATAACCAAAGAATTCTGCATGATACCCTGCAGACTATGCAGACGGAAGAAACGCTGTACCTGTAGTTAAGTGATTGAGGTCAGGAGATCGTACTACATTGGCATCGTTGCCGACATTTGGTAAAACAAATGAACATTATACACCTGTTAGAATTCAGTGGTGCCGGTCATAAGTTCACAGCTGGGTGTCTGTCTGGCATGTGCCGATGAAAATGCCGATGTCTATAGTATACACTCACGTTAGTCTGTGACAGTAATAACCCTCTCAGAAATTAAAATATGCTGTGTATAAAACCAGGTAATTCACAAATACGTGCCATTACTATCCGTTTCCACAAAAGAACAAAAATCATTAAATCTGCTACTCTTTCTAGCAGTTATCCTAACCCTAACTAACCCTATACAACCTTTACCACATCCAAGACGATCTAAACAATGTGTCAGAAGGGGCGTTAAACTCTGTTCACATACTCACTCATGCTTTCTCGCCCGATCCAATTTTCCACGCCTTGAATCTTACTAAAAAGAAGAAGATAAGAAGATAAAGCTAGCATACAACCCATGTCCTGCTCAAATTAACAGCCAGCGCCTTTAACAGACTTAATGTAAGCCAGCATGCCGGCAGTCCTGGCCTCGGGACCAGTTCGTTGCTACGTAGAACTCGCCTTTTCTTCTCCAGCGGTCGCCAGTACTTATTGCACCTGTCCACAAAGGGATGGCCAGGCTGAGTGGCCTGGATAAATACCGGGATGGTAGACCCGTCAAAAGTAGGTCGTTAATCGGAGTAGTAATCGGGCTCGACGTAGCTTAATTTTTTCATGTGACCAATTCCGTTACCACTTCACCAAACCAGCGAGGGAAATATGGGGCAAAGCGAGAACGTTAACATATACCTTCAACATTGTACAGTTTATGCAAGAAACGATAAATATTTTTTGGCAAACAAAATAGATATACATGTCACTGCTATTTGACACAGGAGTTGTAAAATAATTGGATTCCTACTTTGGCAATTTGCGAAAAAATGCATTCTGTTAATCATCTCTACTTATGTCCACATCCACAATATTGAAGGATTGTAACTGTCTCGCAGCCAAGTTAACGTGATGTGTACACTCTTACGTGTACACATCGCGTTGCCTTGGCAGAGAGACACTCAGTCAGAGGCAGCTGCCGGCAACGAATGGACGGGAAGTTGTTCTGGTGCCGAAAGGCAGTCATCAGGCGGCGAGGCGACCTCGCCTCACTTCGGCATCAGCCCCTATCCTCATTCCGAGCACTGCAAGCCGCCGCCGCCGACGCCGCCACCGCCGCTGCTGCTGCGGGCAGGGCGCATCCCGCTGTTCCACGTGGCCAGGTGATGATCGGGTATATTGGCTCTGTGCTGCTGAGAAGGGCGCTCAATGGCTGAGCAGGCGAAGCTGCGTACTGTGTAATAACTGCACATGGCTTTGCTATTATCGACGTAGTGTGGGCGAGTATGAGCATATCGCCTGTTTTTGCCTAGGGTCAGGGTTAGGGTTGACTTTCGTCATGTGGAATGTTATTCATGTTTTGTGCCACCACTGAGGAATATATTTCTTTGTCATGCGCGGATGTACCGGGTGACCCAAAAAAGTAAGCCACTATCAAGAATATTCATTAAATCGTATTAAAACCGCCAGTGCGGTTACATTTCTCATTAATTTTTGGTATAAAATGAGCACAAGAATGTTATAAGTTCGTGTTACATATTCTATGAGTGACCTAATTAGTGACATCATCAGTCGTTGTATTATAAGTTTCAACGTGGGTAAAATCAATGTATGTGACAAAATCATGATTAGAACAAATAAAAAGAGAAAATATAAAAGTCAAAGAATTTTTTTTACATAAATCTCCATCTAAAAAGATGGTTTAGGAATGGAATTTACAGCTTGCTAAATCGAGCTGATGCCATAGGGAACGCTGACGTCATTCATCGTATTTATTTAGTGGAACATCACTGCGACAGAACACAACGACATCGAAACTCCAAAGAGGGCACGCATCACGACGAATGGACATCTGGAGCTCTAATATATTCCCAGCAGTTAAAATAAGAAAAAAACAGAAAAAAATTAGAAAACGATGACAAAGTTCAGATCGCCATTGAACTGTTTATAGACGGTGTAGTGACAACACTATTAGGTAAAGAATTTCATGCATTGGTAGCACGAAGTCACAAGTGAAAGCAGCCTACGAAAGATGTGATATACAGTACAGTAACGCTATAGTTGGTTTGATAAATTGTAATTATGAATTCTAATTATGACTGTTATTGAATAGACCTATAGCAGTTTGTGGATAGTAAATAGTGGACAGTGGCAAACGTTGAAGTTGTGCGAAAAGTTGATATCTGTTGTTTAACTTAATGAAGAACACGTCATGTGCTTACACTGTAAGCATTTTAGTAATATGTAACATTTGATTGGGGGTTATTAACAAACTATTGTACTGAAGTACGAGTGGACATTGAAAATGCCATATACTCTGTTCCGAAACAGAAACGACTACGAAAATATACAGGGTGCTCAAATACAGTAAGCCACATACCAATACATAAAAAATCCTATAAAACCTGCCAAAAGTGATAAATTTTTCATCCAACTTGAGTGTAAACGAAACAAAGCAGTAGAACAGTAAAAGTTGATATTAAATTTTCTGTGCATGTATGACCTAATATTGTGAAGTGATCGATACTGTGCTTGAAGCTGCGACACAAGCCAAATAGTTTTTTATGGTAAAATCGAAATTAAAAAAAAAGAAAAAATAACAGGTCGAAGCGAACAATTTTTTCAAGATTTTTCAAATAGGCCCAAAGGTCTAACGGTGAACTTCATAGCTTGCTAAGGCGAATTAACTAAAACAGGAAAGAGCGCTGATATATTGACGCTTATATGAGCCATATCGCAGCTTCGTGGCTGACGCACGACAATGGAGTTATGAATTGTGTCACGCATAGAATATATAATACCACTCGAGATTAAATTGTTTGCTTTACGCTTTAGTTTGACGACAACAAATCTTATCTGATCGGCAGGCTCCAATACGATTTAATACAATTTGTTATTAATTCGGTGGTGGCTTACTTTTGGGGCCGGTCTGTACATGATCGTCGTCTTCGTCACGGAATCTGTTTTCTTGAATTTCTCGACTTCGAAAGGCCACTGAGTACAACTGCATGAGTGGAGTGCCAACGCCAGCTGCTGAAGGCTTACGCATCAACAATATGTACAGTCGCACACTGCACACACTAGTGTATTCGAAATGCGATTAACAGCTTAAAAGCTGTTAATCGTGATGGTTTGCATTTTTTTCGCTGCCTGCATCACCGGATATGGTAAGTAAGTAAGTAAGTAAGTAAGAGTATTTATATGGCACAGAATAGCAAAAAGTCACGATGCGACGTAGTTGGCTAATTGCCAAACAGGAATGCTTTCAGTTTATCGCGAAGTTCATGTCTTGTCGAAGGTGCGGTGGCAAGCTATTCCACGCCCACGAGCCTGCAGCACTGAAACTTCGGTCACCGAAACTGTTGAAAGCATATTATAATAACGAAAAAGAACAACAATGCATTAGTTACACGAGCAGTGATAATGTAAAGCAGCATTGAAAAAACGGGGGAAAACGAAAAAATTAGTTCCACGAGTGCATGAAACTGATTACTATATACGGTTCCGCTGCAATATATAGACAGACTTCTATTTTTTCGATCAGATGCCACAGGTATGTCGGTTCTAAAAAGAATTAAAGAAAACATCTATTGAAGACAAAGTTAACTGATCGCGATGGCGCTTGGGAATATCTCGAACTTCCAGGGCGCCGTACAGCTGTGTTTGTACACATTTCGATTTTAAGAATCGTTTAGAAAAAGTTTTTGCGACTTCAAACGGCGAAGAACTTATACAAAACGCTATTGAAGCCTTCCATTGAAATTATATTTCTCGTCAAATGAGAGGGTCGAAGATGCACCATTAATTCTATGCATGACGAAGCACCATGTATAGATAGACCCCCGTGTTGTGCTGTTGGCGGCGTGTGGCTTAGTAGTTGGGACGTTGGTCTTTTGCTGGCGGACTTTCCCTGACATATTCCCGAACCGTGGTTGACAGGTGACCACTTTGTGGATAAACTGTCCGCTGTGAGTCAGCCAACAAGGTCAACTCCGTCTTCCATCCTTCTGAGGTCGTAAATGAGTAGTAATCCATGTAATTAATTACGTGGATTCCGGAGGATGTAGACCATTAAACGGCACACCAGGGTTGCGTATGGCTATCTGGCTGCAGGTCAAAGTCCTTGGACTGCGGCCTATAGTCTGTACGCTTGCTCTGTCTGTAACACACAGCGCCGCTGCAGTAGCAGCATGCAGCTTGTGGCGCTCTATAAGTGTGATGCTTTTACCTGTACCTTTTACGTGCAGGAACGTATCAAGGTCAGTGGCTGCGTGGAATCCGACATGGTTACGGCGTTCGTCAGAGCGTTCCATATGGTCTGGCGTCGCATGTCCGACAGAAAGCAACCATCCGCGAATCACTCACGTCGCTGCGCAGCGAACTCGAGGACGACCAGGTGGTCAAGGACCGCGACCGCAAGGTGGACGAGAGCCGTGGCGGCTTCGTGCTGTCCGGAAGCGCACTGCCGCCGACGCCGACCAGCCGAAGTCTGTCACCAGTCGGCGTCGACGGCGACCCCATGCGGCGACGGGGGGCGTCACTCGAGAAGACGGGACGATCGAGCTTGCGTAAGACGATCGTCGACGGTCTGCGATTGCGCAAACAGCGCAGCACTGGAGACATACAGGTGACGCGTCGTTTTCCGGTCACACTCGTTTGTTTTCGCCCTTTTATTCTGTGGCTCGTTTGCCCAGTCTGACTTGTGATCGAGAGGTCGCGGGTTCGAGTCTTACCCACTGGACTGCCGAGTACGGCCATGGCAGGCCGCTTACGCACACGTGCCTCTGTCACTGTCACCAGCAGTATAATATGGTGCTAGTTTAATGGCGGTGATGCTTCGAAGCTGGAAAGATAACCGTAGGCCTGGTGTCACATTGGCCTCAGCACAAAAGTTTGTTGTGTATCCACGTACGGGCTCGAAGGCCAATCAGTGGGAGATGAGCACCCTTCGTACGGTCCTGTGGACCCATTCAGATTAATATAATTCCATTAAAAGTCTTATTTTCTAAAAGCTAAGATTCTGCAACGATGCATAACGAAAGACGTACTTCAGCTGTTTTTTACTCTGCTGTGATGCAGTCACACACACACACGTTGTTGTAAATTGTAGTTTTTCAAAGTGTTTGGCGGGTTCAAACCAATTCTGCATTATAGTTGACTAATTGCAATACGTGTGCACTTCTGTTTTTCATCGCACTCGTGTCTGGCGAGTAAACGTTGTCACTAAAATGTCAGGTCACTGTGGGCAGTTTCCCAAATAACTGTATACACACCACTGTATTATTGTATTATATTATGATCTACTTGACGCCTATGTGTACAATGCAGTCTTCTGTGCATTAACGGTTTGTAATGCACACACAAATGTTCAGCGCACAACTGTCTGTCCACAATCCGAAATGCACCAAAGCTGCTTTCAGGTGCTTGCTAAAGACATTTTTGATGGCACGGTACTATATATAGCGCATGCACCTAGCGCATGAGGGAGTTCGCCGGTAATGCGCTGTACAAAGCGACACATTGACAAATCGACATTGGCATCGGTCAACTCGTCACTTGTACCAATACAGTGGTGCCAAACTGTCAAGTAGTACGGCTAGGGTTTGGGTTAGTGTTAGGTTTAGTGTAAGATGGTTGAGATTCAGCATGTATAACATCTGTAGTCACTGTCACTCCTCCGATATTTGCCGAGTGAATTGGATTGGGTAGGATGCCTATGGCCATAATTAGTAATCATTGCAGCACAGTTGATGCTGTTTCTTTCAAATTATGATTTATGAACTTTTGACTATCCCTGTTTCACCACGATTAAAAGTCAGCATTAGAATAGTTAGTGACAGATAGTTTACGAGTTCGATTTAATACGAGATTTTTATGGATTTAATTGGATTGGTTCTGGAAAAAAATGGACCTATGTCCAACTCTGGGCTGCTACTATACGAGTACAGCGACGATAAAACTCTGGAGTCTGTTTAGCGCTGTCATGGTTAGTTACGCGTTCGTGTCGTGAAGTATGCTCGCATAATCCATTCCAGACCGTGCTGTAAATTATACATATAGTGTAAGCAAGCAGATAATTAATTTATTGCTCACGAATCAAACATATCATCCAGCAGCAGAAATTGGCAGTATGGCTCGGCGACAAGGTACCGAGACTCTTACAGTCGCCAACGGAATTAATACAAACACAAAAAAGTGCATGCAAATGTAAAATAGAACGGAGCCTAAAACCAACACAGCGATCAGTACAATGCAGTAAAACGTTTAACAAAACCATAAATGAAGATGTTTGTTACAGAATGCGGTGTTTTTTTGTGCAGGAGGCGACGCAGAACAAAGCTTCGGTAAGATTCGGCGGAGGGTCAGTTCGAAGCACGGTCAGTTCGACGAGTAGAACGAGCAGCGTCGAGTCGTCACACTCCGCCGTCACTGCAGGCTCCGTGCACACGGACAGCAACGCCAGCTTCATCAGCCAGGTAAACAGGGTGGTCGCAAAAAATAAGAGGAAAAGATTTACGCATATACCGCGAGGTCATTCGTACTTTGGCCTTCGAGCCGGCGACGGTTAGACCTGACTAAGCTAGCACACAATAAGCCAGTATGCCACGGCCGAATGCTACGCAGAACTCCCCGTTTCTTTACCAGTGTTGCGAAAGCCATCGCCAGTACTCATTGCACCGATCCAGGGAGGGATGGCCAGGCTGAGTTGGCCTGAGTGGTCAGGATAAATACCGGAATGGTAGACCTGCCGTATTTCTAACCGGGATCGATTTAGGTTAACAATGAATGCAATAAATTGCATCAAAGCCTGCCAGTGAGATTAGATTCGTCGTCAAATTAAAGATGTTATCACTTGGTATGAAATATACCATGCGTGACTTAATTTGTGGCGTCTATTATTGTGCGTACCAGCGAAGCTGCAATGTGGGTCACATATGGTAAATGATGTCAGCACTCCCTTGTGCATCAGTTCGCCTCAGCAAGCTGTCAATTCCACACCTGAACCATATTAGAGATGGGAATAAATTTATTTGGTTTCCGTTTTTTCTCTATTATTCAAGTTTGTAATTTCGATTTTATAATATACACTTATTCTACCCATGTTGCAACTTCAAGCAAACTATGACGCAAACTAGGTCACGCATAGAATATTTAGTTACTATCAGGCAGTACTAAATTTCAGTACTAAATTTTAGTACTAAATTTTAGTACTACCTGATCATATTCTTGTGCTTTTTTTAGTTACACTTAACTTTAATGAAAAATATTCAGATTGACAGTTTTTAATAAGATTAATGATACTTCGTGTAGTAGGTTACTTGTTTGGGCCACCCTGCACTGCGTCCGACCGATCGGATGACTTGTAGCCAGTGAACTTGCAAGTTGCCCGTTCGATAGCGTTTCGTGCAAAACATTGCTTTTTGCTGATATCCGTGTATTTGAATTTTTGTCCAGCTACTTTTATTCCGCCCACAACACTGCACCCCCATCCACGAACGGCACTGGTTGTCCCTCCTCACCAGGTCGAGATTCGGTAGATCTGTGAAGTCGCGGTCCTACCTGCGCGCGGTTCAGCAGATAGCATCCGTTGCTGCTGTTATGAATGCCGTCAACGTTCACCGTTTATAGAAGGCAGTATACTGAACCCTCTTTCCCGCAGCTTCAAACGTCAGTTAAAACGAAATTATAAGCGAGTTATTTAACAGTCAGCGCAGTTGAGATGCGGTATATAAAATCCACGATTGACATTGACATTGACATTGGCATCAGTTCACGAGATCCTCTCGAACCCACCTCAGGTCGCCTAATTGAGAATAGACCGATTTCCTAATTTATTCATATATGCAAAACCATAGATATAGATGTTAAATATATGCTTCAATTTATCACATGTAAAATATTCTACGTTTAGTTTATTTCGCTGAAGACGTTGCAGACTGTTGGGTTATGGTAAATTAAATGTTTTTTGTCATATAACTGTCTCGTGTTAAAGTTTTAATATTAAACATAAATAATAACAGACCAACAACATTAACAACAACACTCGATAAGAAGGAATATATTCTACATCTACAGGGTGGTCCAAAAGTAAGCTAATATCACAAATAATCATTAAATCGTATAATAAGTCTGTATAAAATATTCTATGTGTGACCAAATTTGTGACGTCATCACTTGCTGTGTTTGAAGCTGCGATACTGGTAAAATCAACGCATCTGATCAAATCATGTTTGAAAACCAAGAAAATAAGAAAGAATACGGAAATAAAAGAAATTTTTGCATAGGCCTAAATCTCCATCTAAAAGATCGTTTAGACATAGAACTCTCGGTTTGTTAAGGCGAGCTGATGCCAGAGGAAGCGCTGACATCATTTACCGTATCTGACTCATGTGTATATGTATGATTTTCATGTGTGAATAAATGTGGAAATCATTTCACGGTGCAGGATGATGTTGCGGACCTGAACATGGTTGAAGTGTACTCTGGGGAGTGGAAGAACGACAAGCGTTCTGGGTTCGGCGTGGCCGAGCGCTCCGACGGCCTCAAGTACCAGGGAGAGTGGGAGTCCAACAAGAAGCATGGCTACGGCGCCACCACGTACCGCGACGGCACCCGCGAGGAGGGCAAGTACAAGAACAACGTCCTGGTGTCGTCCGGACGTCGATCCAAGCTGTTTGTTCTGCGAACGAACAAGCTCAAGGATCGTGTTGAAAGTGCCGTTGCTGCCGCCAATAGAGCGGCGCAGATCTCACACCAGAAGGCGGACATTGCCGTCTCAAGGTCCGTCTCTGTTTCTCGGGAGGATGACGAAAATCGCCAGCGACTCGATGAGACATACAGAAATAGTAGTGAATTTTCGGCGTGGTCGTGCATGACCATAATATCTATTGCGTTCCTGCGAAGGCTACACGACTTAAGCACTAGCTGTAACCCTGACCCTAACCCTAACCCTAACGCAAACTTTTTATTTTTATTTCACATCGAGTCGCTGGTGATTTTCGTCCTCTCCTGTTTGTCGAGTTTTTTTAATGAATTTTCAGAGCTGCACAGCCTCAACGTGTTTCCGTTGCCTTTCGCCGAATACTTGGTGCCATATTTTAAAGTGAAAATCATGCTACTGTTGACAGAACATTTTAACTGCACTGCAAAAATTGAGTTGACAACTGTACAATTCTATACTTTAACAGCATATTTTCTGTAGTTAAGTACAACAAAAATCACTTTTTAATATTTTTGAGGCCACCATAACTACCATGTCATGGTATGTGTGTAAATTATTCGCTTGCAACTTATTGGCGCTATAGAAAGTTGGTTTTGATCTGATTTTTGAATACGAGACAACGCAAAAGCATGACCAGAACAAAAAAGAACTCAAGACCGCACAGGGTGGTGCAAAAAGTAAGCGTTTACCAAATTAAAAAAAAAATTGCATGCTGCCATTGATATTTGATTTCTTCGTCAGATTTAAGTATCAATTAAACACTATTAAATATTCTGTGCGTGGGGCGACTAAAAACGCGAGACCTGACATCGCGAGACCATCAAAATTGTGGGGACTGAGATCGCGAGACTGGACAACGCGGCACCATATCGCAAGGGCGGACATCGCGAGACTTGTTTCAGTCTTCGAGTAGATGCTCACTACAAGTTTGTTTGATGCAGGTAGTATTATATGAGCTGCTCATCGGTTTTATGTTTGTAGTTCTATTTCTTTCTGTTTTTAGTTATGGCTACGTGCGGCAGACTAAGTCGGCCAGGTCTCTGTACAACGTTTAGGAGCACTATAAAATAGTGATTGATTGTGTGATTGACTGATAGATCAATTTCTAAAAGTTTTCTTTGTCATCATTGCGTCGTCTTGTAT
>Ga0056115_1001187_pt1 | contig 12104 bp, 5 predicted proteins | sample WorMetOlspDAHAB1_FD_77007 | JGI IMG/M metagenome (GOLD analysis project Ga0056115, IMG submission 77007) | Marine gutless worms symbiont microbial communities from Max Planck institute for Marine Microbiology, Germany - Olavius sp. DAHAB.1 ... | reverse complement strand
GCCAGTAATGTGTGTCCTATGTCTGATGAGTTGTGTTGTGCTTTAAATTGTCAGTGAAGAGATTGCCTTCTATCAAGGCAACAGAAAAGAGCAGGCAATCGTGAACTCAACTCTGCACCGACTGGTATTGCCCATCTCATACATAGCTAACTAGCTGATATAGTTGCTAGTGCAGTGAGCATCTAAGAATTTCAACAGTTAATTTTGTAGACATTATATCTGTATCACTATTATAAATTTATCCAGTAAATGGTCAGGGGATTTTGTCCTATATTTATGTGCTCCAAATGAATGATTTCCATTGATCGACTTCATACTTAATTGAATTAAGAGTAATGGTGTTTATTGTATATAGTTTGCAGCTAATTTGGGACTAAAGTTTTCTCTTTGGTGTCACAAAGCAAAGAATTTAACTGGCTCGTTTTGTGTATGTTACGTCTTGGTGAAATGCATATGGAAATGCAGATGCTGCATTTTATCTAGATTGAACATCTGAGGAATTTCATCTTCTTCAGATTTGTCGTTGGTCTTGGTGACAACATTATAGCAAAGTGTAAGTTGAAATGTATGCATTTGTACTGCTATCTGTATAATCTCGTGCTTTCTATGTTTTAAAAATACTAGTTTTACACTTTTTGTAGTACCATGGAGTAAGGTGGTATGCTTATGCTCAGCTGTCTCAGAAATCCTTTCATATTGAGCCAGTATCTTTGCTTATTCAAGAAGCACGAAGTAGTTTGGTAAGGTATTTTGTAGTTAAATATAGCTTATGATACTGCAGTTTGTGGTAACAGTATGTGACTGAATGTGATGAGTATATAGAGGTGTTACATTGTGGAAGTAATTCTTAGTCGTGAACAGGTACCACTGCATTTGAGATGGGCATAGGATCTGCTGATCTGATGGCTTAATGCAGTTGCTTATATCTGCTGAATTTTTTGACTTTGGAAGCTTCATGGAACTGCTCGGTCATTTATGGTCAACTAATCTGATTTGTGCTCAACAAATGTATTTGCAGATGTGGCAACTGTAGTCGGTTATTTTGTTGTCAGTCGGCCATTCCTGAACTTGGCCAATCCAAGGCATCTGCGCAGTTCGCATTCCGAGCTTCTTGAGGTGAAAGATTTTGTTGCTGTTACAGATTATGGTGAAAGTTGTGATTTTAATACATCTTTTATTTGAATTATAGATAAATGTGCTTCGCATTGGTGACGAAATGATTTACAGTTTCACATGCATATGAGTTCGACCTCTGAGTTAGTCAGCTGTATTCTTTTTATTTGATTTCAGGATCAATAAATGAACAGCCGATGGGAACATGAGCTGTGAGAAATATGCCACGTTATTTCATATGCAGTGTTCAAATGCCATTGTTCCCTTGCTGGCTTGGAATTCAAGGCTAGCCTTGAAATGGCCTTGAATTTTAAAACACTCAAAAAATTTAGAATTGTTTTTGAAAATCAGAAGCAGACCATGAAAAGTTTGGAATTTAACTGGAATTAATCAAACATCCGATGGAAGCAATCCGCCTCCGAAATGACCTATTTGGGTCGAGTGGGGCGTTAAACTCTACTCACTTACTCACCCCGATGGAAGCAAGTTAAAAGTTGGCGCCAACCACTGAAATGTTTACTGTTGATAGAACTTACTACCTGTACTTTTGCAGTACAGTATGTTGAACAGTAATGGATTGATAGCCGTGAATTCTTGAAGGGAAAGACCTCGAAAGGCCGTAATTGTGTTGGAATATAGCTGCAGGAACCCTGGACTTATTTTGTTTTACTTTGTAGGACTACTACCAGAGCGGTCGGATGTTGGTCAAGATGGCCGAGGCCATCGGTCGTGTTGTGCTTGCTGGCCGAGAGCTTACAAGACTTGCAGGGTTAGTTCAGCGAAATGTTTGCTGTGTTTTCGGTTACGCGTCAGCGGGCAGTATGAGATGTTGTATTGGTTTGCTTGTGATTTTCTGTCTTGCATGTTTTTTGCTGGGGGTGGGGAGTCGGTGGAGAAACGGGGTGAAACTTTGAAAAGTATCAACAAATGCCGATGCAGTGAGATGTTTTAAGCATGTTATATAGGATTAAGTTTTTTGTCTTGTTCTGTTGTCTTAATTTTACTGTGCTTTAACGTCTTGTCTTGTCGTTTTGTATTCAGTTTTATGTATTTTTAGTGCTTTTGTTTTTATGTGTGTATCCGTCCGTGTTTCTGCTGATGATGTGGTGAAAAAAAAACCACATAAACTTCATGCATTTGCTGCTGTAGATTTACAGCACGGATTACGGAGTTTATGACCGTGCTGGATGACCTCATGGAAGGAAAGTATCTGCGGACAATGGTGACAGCCACTGACTCGCCTGAGAGTAAGTTTTGCAGTCAGTTGTTCTGATGTTCCAAAACTGGTTGATGCTGCGCAGTTTATGTGTGTTGAAGGCTTATCTGAGCTGTGAAGCTGAACTCTGTTGTGATATATGAATGCTATAGTTAAGCAGTATCATTAAAGACTTGTTGTGTTTTTATTTCATTTTGCTGTTTCTTCCACTGTTCACATACTGCAATTTTTGCTGAAGATACCACATGAAATTGTACATGTTTCTCCTGTAAGCTTGCTTGTAAAATTCGTCCAGTCAGCTGACAAGTTATCCATTTTTGATCAATGTTTTCACTTTATGTATGTTTAAAAGTAGTGAACTGCAAGAGAAACTTGTAGCTGGGTAATTTTTTGTTTTAACCGTCAAATAGGAAGACAGTTTTGCAGATCAATGAAGCTCTCCTACGATATACGTATTGCATTCATTTTGCAGTGTTCTGGACATATTGGGGCATAGATATTCCATTCTGCTTGTGCTATTAGCAAGTTAGCAATGCCGGCGTTCACAACTTAGTCTGATCTGATTATATGCAACCACACTGCATTTGCAGCCCACAATTTCCAAATCCGGCTCTGGCCTCGGCTCCGGCTGGATTTGAGCTTATGAATCCGGCCAGGTCCGGCTCCGGCCAGATTTGGACAACTGGAATCCAGTGCATCCCTACAAGAAAACTTGAATACAGTTACACTTGAATACAGTTACTGTCGTGGATCATAATTGTATCACGTACCACCTGCGGTGTACACCAGTGACCCTCGCTAATTGTATCATTAACATTAAACATCTGTGCATCTTGTACAGCTTTAGTGATTATGTTTAGACATCTGCTGTCTGTAAGGCTGTCGGTGAATCTGCGTTGTGTGTGTGTCTGTGTGACATTGGAAAAGAAGCTGGGGCGAATCTGACACCTGGCAGTGGTGAAATTGTGATACAGGATCGACTGATAAGGTAAGTCGGCTGTACTTTTGACGAGCCACTATACTTTTTAGTTTTCTTTGGTGGTTTTTTTTCTCCCTCCATGTGTCAGATCTGGCAGAATGAGTATCGTTTCATATTTCAGTTGTGTTGCAAGAGGGTTGCGATTACCGATGCTTGGGTTCTTTGCATACTGCTTGTTTTTGACCGGGTCGGATTGGCTCTTCGAACCCGTCGTGGCTGAGTGACGCAGGCTGGCCCCATCAGCTGTGATGTAACTGGGAACTCGGGGCCCTCGCACGAATATCCAAATAGAGCCTTCCCTCCTTAGCTAAGGGTCCCTGGCCTCCTTCCTTATTCCACGCCGGCTTTCCTCTCTTCCTCTTTACTACTTTGTCCCTCACTCCCTTTTCCCCCTCCCTCTCTAGCCTTCTTGTGTTAGTGGGGTAGGCCCAAGTCAGTTGAACTACTTGACTTGGCGGCCCACCTGGCCGGCGGCGGATCAACCAGCCCACCTGGAACATGCCAGACAGCCTAGTCCATCCCTGAGTTTTGTAGTCATCAAGATTTCAATCCATGTGTGCAGATCTATGTGTTTTGGACTGTGTAGATTCGAGCGTGTGCCGCTAGTCACTCCGAATGGTGATGTGTTGGTGAACGAACTGAACTTCGAAGTATGTTGTTGCGTTTAGTGTGATCGTTTTGATAATGATAATTTTCGTTGCATTAGCAGCTGAATAATCGGTCCTGTGTTGCTCACTGTAACATGTACTGTCACTATAGATTTGTATTGAAACATATTATCGTGCCATCGTTAGTCGTGAAATTGTAAACAGCAAGTCAAACATGCAGTGTAATGGTGTAAATTTCAGCACAGACAGTATAATATGCTAGTAACATTGTGTAACTTCTCAAGAGTTGGTGTAAATGATTGTTATTTTTTTTTTGTTATTTTGTGGCATAACAGGTGAAATCCGGTGTAAATGTGCTTGTGTGTGGGCCAAACGGCTGCGGAAAGAGTTCATTGTTTCGGATACTTGGCGGGGTATGCGATATTTTTTTGACAGCCAGCTCTTGTTCCGAATTTCTGTATGATTCTTTTGATTTATAATAAATTACTGATGCAGGTTATTTGTTGTTTATTTTAAGCATACCTGAACTTCCCAGATTTGTCACATTTTAGTAATGTGTGGTCTAAAAATAATCAGTCATGATTCAATTTATGTTGCACCATTTGCACAGCTTTGGAGGCACAAATTTCTTTTATAAGTCTAATTTTTCCCCTGTTTTGTTTTACCGTGGTGTGATTGTGTTTCTAGTTGTGGCCAATGTTCGGAGGCCGACTTACAAAGCCTGATAGCAAGCAGCTTTTCTACATTCCACAGGTGTGTGGGCTAAAGCCTGTTTTCATAGCGTTGTAAAGCCAGTGCCTTGTATATTCTTTTTTTTGTTAGATTTTTTTACACAATATGAAAATGAAAGGCACACGTGTTCATTTTATAGTCAAAATTCAGTTGTTTTTTGTGCTTTGAAGTATTACTGTTTAGGCATTTTCTGAGTTGATCAAGGCTAGTTGGTTGTAGTGTTGCTAGTGCCCATGTTTAAAGTGTTAAAGTGCAGTGAATGATTTGGGACAAAGTGGTCTGATGGCAGCATACAAGCATTGAGAGTGTTGGTTCTTACACCTTGTTTACGTGTTTTTGCCAGAATGGACAACTTTAAGTTTTTCTAAACAGAAGAACAGAAGCGGTATTTTCGGATATTTTTTGTGTGTGAATGTGATGGTTGTCTGTGGCTGTGACAGCGGCCTTACATGACTGTTGGTACGCTTCGAGACCAAGTTATATATCCACATCTCGCAGAAGACTTCCGACGACGTGGTTCACTTGACAGTGATTTGGAAGATATTCTTAACAAAGTACGGAGCACTGTGCTGTACCGCATTTTGTATATCCCTTGTTATCTGGTATACTCCAGGAGTACGACTGTCGAATATTTAGCACCTTTCAGCTAATGCGTGGTGTACTGGAATTAACGTAATTTTTTCATTGCATTTGTCACGAGGTAGCGTATCGCCAGTATTAGAGACTTATTGGATGAGGCGGTGTATGTGTTCATGGTGGACTGATCCATATTTGCACTTCCAGCTGAAATATTTGCTGGGGGCACGAGATGGGACACAGCTAAAATTGAGGCTCCTGTATGGCACATAAACTTCAACTGCTGCTGGTTGGGCTGCCCAAGCTCTTGTGCAGAGGAGAGCAGAATGTATAGAATGTATAGAAGGAGTTCGTTTTTTTGCCGAGTAGTAGCACAAATGTGTGTTGCAAGTTTTCGTGTTTTGGCTGTTTGTCTAGCTCTGGCCTACAGAAATTTCTGTCGTTATGTAATGTGACTATTCCTTGATGCTATAATTACTAAATTGTGCTGATTTTGTGATGTATACGTTTGATTTTCCTCAGTGGACTGTCCAAAGACAATCGTGAAATGAGGAAGATAACAGTCTGCAGAAATGGAAATGTTATAAATGATCAACAGGCTGTTGGTGTTGATGGGACTGATTTTTTATTTAGCGAGATTTCTTTCCAGTTCTTGTGGACAAACTCGGACGAGCCATATTTAATGCCAGTTATTCAGTTGATTTCATTGCATATGTGCATTACTTATTTATGTGATATGTAGTATTTTATAATGTAAATTGTGATGTCCGACTGCGGTAGGTGCAGCTGTCGTATATTCTTGAGCGTGAGGGCGGCTGGGACGTTGTGCAAGACTGGATGGATGTACTCAGTGGTGGCGAGAAGCAGCGGATTGCAGTACGTTTGCGTCACTGCTTTGCTGAACACACCGTATTCCGTCATCTAATTATGAACAGTTATTGTGTTATTGTGCAATCCTGTTCTTGTACTGGTTACCAAAAACAGTGTTGGAATTTTGAATTTTTTAATGTTTTTTTGTTTTTTTGTGACTGCTGGACTTATTTATAGTGCAAAAATGATACGTATGAATTACTTATGATTCATTTATAATTTCTTGATCAGTGTGCATTGGCAGATGGCAAGACTTTTCTATCACAAGCCGCAGTTTGCCATCCTCGACGAATGCACAAGCGCTTGCAGTGTTGATGTGGAAGGCTTCATGTATCAGCATTGCCGACAGGTCACTAGTTTACACTGTTTTGTGTTGAGCAAAAACACATGTTAATAGTGTTGAACTGGAATGCAGTATGATGCAGTGCACACATTAAATAACTTACTTTGGCTGGAGGCATAGGCTTCCATCCGGCATTGTTCTGTGTGGTAACATAGAATTGGCAAATTGGGTTCGTAAAGTGAAAAAGTCTGGTAAAAATATACAAATACTGGCATGCAGTAATGCAGTGAAGTGTTGAATGGAGACTGAGGTAAATACAGCACATGCACTGTTTTACTTTAATCCACGCACCTATGGTGATTGTATCCCGGACACGAATACAGGCTTCTGTTTCATAATGAGCCCTCTTGTGGTGACATATTTTGTATAAGTGTTGTGGTTTTCAGTAACACCATACTGTTGCATACGGGGTGGCTCACTGTAGAGGCTTTCTCTGGCCAGGCAGTGGGGGGGGGGCTCTCCTTCATTTGACAACATCTAAAGCTATGGTGATTGTCTGGAGGTGCTAATGTGCCACCTCTTGAATGGGCACAGTTAACAAAAACAGTTCATGCAGTCTGGTTGGGCCTGGAGTTTGTTTTGTTTGTTATTAGGTGGCATGAATTATCTGTATGTTTTTGGCTGTTTTGTTTTACCGTGGACAGTCGAGTTATTTCCTTTTATGTTTTTGCGCTGGCATAACAAGTGTCATTAAACCCCAATCAGTCGGTCATTCAACCAGGCAGTGGGGGCAGCCTTGTTCTGATAGCAAAGCTGTTTGTGCATGATGCTCTAATGTTTTGTGCGTATGTTTCTTTGGCTGTGTAGGTCGGCATCACACTGTTCACAGTTTCACATCGCAAGTCGTTGTGGAAACATCACGAGGTAATTTTCTGCGTAGAGTTGTTGACCAGGTATCATAGGCAGAAATATGGGGCATAATCTCCCTTTTTTTCTTACTACCTTCCCATCACATCTTCGCTCCTATGGCACTGAGTACTTACCCTATTTTGTGTTATGTTGTGTTTTTATGTTGTTTTACTTTATCTACATTATTTTATGTTACTGTTCTGCTAACTGTATTATGAGGTAGTCTCAGTTTGAGAAAAAAGTTTATGAACGAAATTTTGTTAGTGTTTGGGTAGGGATAGTTTTTATTGAGTAAGGTTTAATGTCCAACACATCACATAATAGGTCATTTCGGGGACGTTAGTTTTTGTTGAGATACGAACAGTATATAGATTTTTGTGATTTTTAATGAGGATAAACGTGGGAACCGTGAATTATTGCTAAGCTGGTTTGACTTGCACGGAGTTTTTTTTAGTAGAATGATGAAAAAATAAGTAACTTGCCATAGGGAGCTCTGTATTATTGCCACTACCCAGTCTAAAACATTTGCCTGATGATAATGTTCTATGCACAGTTTTTGGTGCTCAATATTGTCCTGGTATGTGATGTTAGGATTGTTTGTTGGCTGTTGTTATGGTGAGGCATAAGAATAGCCGCCAAGGTGTAAGAAGTGTGAATAGTTGACAGATGCGTTATACCTTGCACGGAATTGTTCAGAGATGTCTGACACAATGACACCTATTGCAGAATAAGAAAATAAAGTCCATATTCTGATCGAGAAATTTTTGTAATCACTACATACGGAATCATAATATCAAAACATAGTGAATATTGGCCGAGAAATGAAGTAGTTTTTGGTGATATTAAGGTTTAGGAGGTGGCGCTGTTCTGATAGTACGGTAAATATGGAGCGGTCCCGATGACTAACTGAACTGCTTAGTTGCTTACCCATATCGCGTCAGACGGCCGACAGTCCTATGCATACTGTTATAGATTTACGCTTTCAGTGCAGTCAAATGGTGACTTTAAAGGCACAAAAAACTTTTTAGTTGCCTTGAATTTATTGTGATTTTTCTCATTTTTTGCAAATAATCCACCATAATTTTTCAGATTTCATAATGATTTTCATTCATCCCGAACAGTCGGTGTAGTCCCAGCGGTAGTCCCATCCGCTGTTCTTACAACTCGCCGTAAAAGCCACTGCGTTATCTGTTTGCAGTACTATCTGTACTTGGACGGACGTGGTTCATTCGATTTCAAGCCAATCACGGGCGAAACTGTCGAGTTCGGATCTTAGCAGAGTTATTTTATTTTCGTCCCACAGTTCGTTTAGCAGAAATTTGGCAATATTATATTCTCTGCACTTGGCATCGGAATGGAATCGGTGAGCCCCGTCTGTTATAGTGAATGTGAATTTGTATGCGAAACTGACAGCTTATGTACATTAATTTTATATAGCACTTATTAACATATCGATCCGAGTTTTTTTTCACTGTATCATAGTATGATGGTAACGCGTGTCGTGAAATAGGGCATTGTTAATATTATGATGGTGTGTTTTAGGCATTAAACGTGTGCAACCCTTCTTAAGTTTAAATTATATAATTTCTGTATTTGCATTGGTGCAGTCGAATAGCTTAGTGAGCGGACTGAATTCAGTTGAATTCAGTTTATGTTAACAACTGGTGTTGTTTTCTTTGATTACATCAGTCACAGTTGACCTGTATTTTCAGTCCAGAAAGTGTGGCATGTGTATTGTGTGTCCTGCAGTGCTATGTTGTCTTGAATTACATTAAACTGCGAAGTAATTCCTGTCCCCCCAGAATGATTGCTTGAAACATGACACTTTATAATAATAATAATACAAAATTTGTAAAGCCCCATAATGCTGTTAGGCAGCTACAGAGGCTCTGGCGGAACAGGAAAAGTAGAGTAGTTAGCAGAAAGCAGTGTAAAACATACGAGTTAATTAAGTCTGGATTTGAAACTAGAGTACATAGGTGTATGCAGAAGGAGGGTTCGTCATCTTGTCATAGCGGGAGAGTGACAATGACAACGGAAAGTAGTGTAAATTCGTGTGCGTGCAGAACCACTAACCAACCGGTCACTAAATCTAATCGTATCCCCAACCTATAACCCTACTGCTAAACAGCATGCTGTAGTAAGCATTCAACTAAATGTAGTCAAATGTTCTACGTATCCAGAGAAATTTATACCAAGAAAATCTGTTGCACTGTTTTTAATATTTTCCGTTGTCACTGTCACGCTGCCTGCCTCCCATCTTGCCCTTCCAAGAGCACAGACATCTTTATCTTGAGAATGCTGCCGCGCTGAGTCGAGTCCAAGGTTGAGAGGTTGAAGGTCGTGCTCCAGCATGTGAACTGTAAAGCCATGTTTTCTAGGCCGATCTGTGCTGCCAGTCCCAGTTGGCAAACAGCTGATATAAGCTTTTGTGGCACAAGGGGGAGGTTACGGGGGTAAAACCTCTTTATTGCTTCTTTAGCTGTTGTGGGTTTGTGTGTGTACGAAAATGTATAGTTGGAATCAGTAGATGGCAACAGTGAATTGTCGTCTCCCCCCCCCTCCCATCTTGCCTCCAGTTCTGACATCCTTGGCATGCCTTTGTCACCATGGTAATATATGGTAAACAGTTACGTGAGTAGGGTTTAACTAACGTCCCATCTGACACATAATATGTCATTTTTGGATTAAACTGTGTCTGAAGCTAGTTGAGTACTGATATTATTGAAAACACAGTGATCAACCTGCCTGTGGGAATATGCCACCAAATTGCACGGAATGGATTTTTTGGTCATGGTGCTACTATAATGGACCATTGTCACCGATGACTGTTTATGTCTGCCATTGACAGCAAGTGTTAAGTGAATGCGTGTTGACAAAAATGCATACACAAGCCGGATATTGCAGCAAACATTGAAGTGTAAAGGCAGCTTTCATGAGTACATAATGTTCAGGTTTTTAACAATGTGTGTGTTTACTCATCATTGCTCAGACATACGAGTATGTAGCACATTTTGTTATTTCGTATGGTTGAAATATGTCGTTGTTTCGTTTGCTACAGAATTAAATTTCAGCTAAATCTGTTGTGTGCCATGTGTATTTAAAGCTTTATAGTATTCTGTGTTACATGAATTGTATTGAGTGCAGTTTTGCGGTAAGTAAGAAGTGTCTTTGTACTGGCCTTAGTAATCCCAATTACTACGGTGTTCAGTGTGGTGCTATTGATAGAAAGAACGATCCAAGTTTTGAGATGAAATAAATCAAAAGACGTTACAGTCAGTTTGTGTGGTTGCTGTCCCACAAATAAGTATATCATCTGCTGATCTGCTTTTCAGCATGTGCTTTGTGTATGCCGTGTTTGTGAAATCCGGTTGGCTGCTTGATTTACGATCCTTTGTTTTTCCCTGCATTCCACGTGGAAGTGTAATGTCTGAATTTTTACCATGCTGCCGTTCCATGTAACCACGTAATGATTTAGAAGATAGAATAAATTCTGCCAATTTAATCGAAATGTTATTCTTTCACATTTATTGCGAACGATTATCCATCGCTGATATTTCGTGTAAAATTCATGGACCAGTGATTCTGTGTGATTGATGATGCAGAGGAAGTGAACGTTATCACATGAAAATTCATTTTTTGTGCCCAATCATTAGTGCTGGAGTACTAAAGAATATTTCGTCTTACTGTTATATACTGATATGTCAGTTGTCCACTCCAATGTCGGTTTGACTTATTTAACAGAGCTTGCAGTCCGCGTGTTGAAGACGTCTTTCTAATGTTTGTGTGATGGTAGATTATTGTACTTATGCTGTTCTGGAATGTGTAACGCTGGTGAAAATTCTGTTGCAAATACAGCACTGAAATTGGCTTTGTGGACATGTTACGAAACTGACATGATTATGATTATTGTTCATAACTGATGCCTAGTATTATCGATTACTTAAACAACAGTTGTGGTTGTTCATGAGAGAATAAAATGCCCTATGCTATCAAAGACCTTGTGCATTTGTTATTTGTTCTTTGTTTTCACTGTGCTGAATGTCGATAGATTTTTTTTGGTATTTTAAAGTTAAAGGTATTACGTGTTTTGTTACCTCTCACCGTTGTCTATTGGTCATTTTTACATAGCTTTTTAAGTCCGTCAAATATTATCCTGAGTACGCCAGCTGCTTACATCATTATTTAATATTTTTAAAATCATTTCAAGTGTTGGTACATTGTCTACATAGTGACATGACATTTTGAATTTTCTATGTATCGACTTTCATTGCCAAATGTCGAATATTATAGGTACAGAAAATATTATTTGGACTCGATGTAATTATATGCAATCTCTTATTTCTCATTTGAGTTACTCCAGATAACAGATATCACCAGGCCTATATCAGAAAGTTGGCCATAGGATAAGCGCAACGAAAGGCACACTTATTTTGCCTATAAGAAGGCCAGGAGTGAACAACTTGTCACTTTAGGGCTATACAATGTCATCAAGAATTTGTTGGCCTATACTTCCAGGCTCCAATACCTCTGATGTTTCTGATAAAAATTGTGTTTGTAGTTTAGCTATTCACACTTTATCCATTATATTCGTTTACTAAACAGATGACGTACATACCGGTACTGAAACATGGATGAATGAAAAGATTCAAATACATACAGAATAAAATGAAATAACTATTCTCTATTCCACTACTTATAAGCTTCTCCAGCATTCGTCTCCACAATACCTTCGTGATCTCATCACTATCCAGCCCTCCAGGTCCACCCGATCCTTATCAGTGGTCACTGTCCTTCACCCACAGCTTCAGTCTAGTC
>Ga0056115_1001186_pt1 | contig 12105 bp, 10 predicted proteins | sample WorMetOlspDAHAB1_FD_77007 | JGI IMG/M metagenome (GOLD analysis project Ga0056115, IMG submission 77007) | Marine gutless worms symbiont microbial communities from Max Planck institute for Marine Microbiology, Germany - Olavius sp. DAHAB.1 ... | reverse complement strand
TAGTATCTCCAAAAAATATAGATGGCGCCGCGCGGCTATTTATATATTCTTTGGTATCTCGCTGTGGAGCAGTGCCAGATTTAACTAGTGGAGGTCTGGGGTCCAGATATCATGCCAACATGTCAATAGGTGGGAGTCTGTAAATAAAATGCATTTTCTTATTATATAAGAAAATGCCTTATTGAGTATAATCATATTATTATCAGTACTCCAATAGGAAAGTATAAGAATCACGCATGTGCCCCTGCAAGAAATTAAAAAATCGGCGGGTGTAGTGGGATGGCCCCGGTTGGTGGGACAATCTGGGGCCCTGTCCTTAAATCAGGCCTTGCTGCGGAGCGGGAGCGGAGCGGGTAAAAAAAGTCAAATGAGCGGTGAGCGGGGTTAAAAAAATCAAGTGGAGCGTGAGCGGGAGGTCGTCGAAGCGGGAACGGAGCGGTGATCGAGCGGGAATCCCGTAAATAGAGCTGAACGATGAGCGGGAAATTCGGCCGCTCCGCTCCGCTCACATGCTCTGAACAACTCTGACAGCTGTGACCCGCAAGTGAGTTAAGGACCGCTAACCCAGTGGCGCCGCCACGCGAATGACGTTTTCTCAAGTCTCCCATTAATATGCTACTCAAAATGATCAAAACTGAGATTGATCTTTTTCATTGTGGATACTGTGCGTGGCAGGCCTTCAGGTGGTGCTCAAGTGTATTCTGAAGGCGATGAAACCTCTATTCCAAATCGGTCTTCTTGTCCTGTTTTTTGTCGTCGTTTTTGCGATCATCGGCGTCGAGTTCTACAACGGATCGTTGCACGCCGCCTGCCGCAATAATCGAACAGGTGAGACGACACAATTTCAGTTCGCTTCGCACATTTGCAAAAACGTATTCTTCTCCTCCACTCCCCATTAGGAAGCGTTTTGGACTCTTAGGAGCGCACATATTTCTGCGACGCTGTAGCGCGCAAAGGGACTTTGTTCCTGCGGCGCAACGCAAGACTTGAGTCATCACATCTACCCTCGCGAATCGACACTGAACATTACGTTCATCTGAGACTCCACTGCTCACCGCGCCATTCACCAGGACTGAGCTCGCGAAGCGTGCATGCCTTTCGATGCTCAGCTCCATCTGTCTGCAACTCACTGCCTTCAAGTGTCATCAACAGCGACTGTCTTGACAACCTTCAAATCTCGGAGGCTGAAAACTTCCTTTTCCGTTTAAGTTTCGACTGTAACGTACACACGTCTGACCTAGTGTCAAACTCCATCTAAGACACAAACAAACAAACAAACGGACGTGTCTTTTTGTAAATTTTTTGTTGGCTTGTTTGTGTCTTAGATGGAGTTTCACACATAGGCCAGTGGTTATAACATACACATGCCGGAGTCTGACAGTGTTGCCTGGCTTCCAGCGTTACGTTTCCGTTCATCCGTAACCGTAGCTCCGTGTTCCGTTTTAAAAATACGTAAGATTTACATTTATCCGTAAGAATTCCGTAGCTTACGTAAAAAATAAATTTCTCCGTTTCCTTAAGTTTTCCGTTCATCCGTTCAAATAGGATCGAGTTCTTTTTTTCCGTTTCCGTTCGGTCAAGGCAACGGCGCTACGGAACGGCAGGATTACGTAAATGGTTTACGGATACGGATGAACGGAAGCGTAGTGCTGGAAACCATCAGTCATGTGTCTATGTGGTGCAGGCGAATTCGACTTGTACGAAGGCGGAGAAGTGTTCCCGTGCGCACTGAGCGACAACACCCTGGTCGGTGGTCTCCGCTGCCCGCCCGGCTACGCGTGCACTAAATACTGGATCGGACCGAACTACGGAATCGTGTCTTTCGACAACATCGGCCTCGCCATGCTGACCGTCTTCACGGTGATCACGATGTCGTCGTGGACTTCCGTCATGTATTACGTGAGTACGCAGGTCGCAGTGGTCTAGTGGTAGCACGCTTGCCTGCTGCGCGAGAGGGCCCAGTTTCGAATTGCGCTGCGGACAAAAGTGTATGTGTTCTTCACGAAAATTACTGCGATACGCAGCTTTGGGCACGGGCACACCAACTGCAGTGCGTAGGTCGACTCAGCCTTCCACCCTCCGAGGGACGGTAAATGAGTATCAACCTTACGGTTGAGTAATAATACCATGGCGATGGGCGAATGTTCGGCCTATAGCAGCCTACAGGCGGACTCAAAGGTTAAGTTTGCAGCTTGGCCTACGAATTGGCGGCCACCTGGCGCTGACGGACTTTGGCCCAGATGAACCACAGTGAACTCTCTCATATGGCTGGCGCCGTAGATGACAGCACTATAAATATCGTCGTGGTTATTATTATTATTATTATTATTATTACGTAGGAGGTGCGGTGACGCTATTTGACTGCATTGAAAACCACGCCGCCATGTTGGAGGTATAGGCCTACTCCAATGTGAACAGAAGTGTGTTAAATCGCGAAGGTTATTCGACCGGTGTATAATTCCACTCCCGTTAACAGTTCGCAAACACACGTTTAAGTTTGCACCTTCGGTTGTCTGAGTTTTATTTATTTTATGTTTTTATAAACTGACTTATAAAGCGCCATGAGGTCGTAACTTCATAGGCGCCGTTTCTTCCCAGTGATGGCCGAAATCATCTCCGGTACTCATTGCACCTACCCACGGAGGGACGGCCAGGCTGAGTGGCGTGGATTAATACCAGGATGGCAGACCCGCCAAAGGTTGTCACCAATCCCAACACTAACCGGGCTTGACGTAGCTTAACTTGGTTGATGTGACGAACCGCCGTTACCGCTACGCCAAACCAGCTGACGTCCTTCACACAGACCCAGGTTGTAACTTGAACAAGCCACGGCCTTGTCCGACAGACGGCCAGTTTTCAGCAGACGAATAGTGGTTAAATGGCGATTAATTGGACCCGAAACACAGGATCGGTGCAAAACTGTAGTATTCTACAGTGGCTGGTTGCAGTGGCGGATTCAAATGGGAAAGTGGACGGTGGGGACAGCGCACTATTCCCCACATAATTTTGTTTTGAATAAGTCGCTTAGGTAAAAAGCACATAGTTCAGTGTGACAAATGACGTCAGCGAGTGAAGAGAGTTTAACGCCCCATCCGACACAATATAGGTCATTTCAGTGGCGGAAGGGATAAGTGACGACGAGGCTAGTATATTTTCTTCCGCTTTCGCCCCTCGCTTTTCAAAATTTCTAGATCCGGCACTGGCTGTTTGGGCAGACTGATGACGCTGTCGGCCGCGCGTTCAACTGGATCTACTTCGTGCCGGTGGTCATCATCGGCGCCTTTTTCATGCTCAACCTCGTTCTTGGCGTTCTGAGCTGGTGAGATGTTGTTTCTTCCGAAGAATACCTTTGTTATTCGCCAGAAAGATGACAGTTGTTGTGTATAGATCTTATTCACTTAGTTACATGGGCTACATAGTCGTTTTTTCGACAACTTGTAATTAAAATTACAGCTATGCTGTTTTCGGCGCAGTCAACTATGCTACAACTGATCTCTTATGGTGTTCCACAAGTCACCAACCATCCGATTCACCACTTACACTAGCGGGCATTACAGTTCTACCTTCCTTGGAAGTGCACAATCTCGGCGTGGTGTTCGACAGTGACTTCAACTGACTTGTCAAAGAAGGCTCATGGGAGTCAGCTGACCGCCCGTTGGTACAGCTGTCTACGTCGCATCAAGAGCTGCAGACGCGCACTAACACGGATCACTGCAGCGACTGTAGTCAACAGCCTAACTGTCACAAGGCTAGACTACTGCAACAGCCTTCTGGCAAGCTACACCAAACAGACTCTTGACAAGCTGCATTGGTTCTGCGAGAGTTATATTCGGTGGCGACAGTCGCCATCATGTAACTCCGCTACTCCGTGATCGTTTGCACTGGCTGCGTGCAAGGGAACGCATCTCGTTCAAACTCTGCATACTGGTGTTCAAAAACTTCCACGGCCTGGCACCATGGTATCTGAACACGTAAACTGACAGATGAACCGACAGAAAAGCGTTTCAGCTTCATAAGCATTTGTTTTTATAGTCATTCATTATTGCATTATTTTATGTTTTGTGGTGTCTTGCGGCTTAACAAGTCTTATGATAAACGAATATGTATGTAAGTATCCCTAGACCCTACTCTTCGCAGGTTTCATGTGAAGTTTCGGTTGGATATGTTATCGGTATAATGTTTTTACTTCGATTGTTTATTATTCTAACATTTTTAATTCGTATGTGTGCATATGTGGGCTTATTGTTTATACTGCGGCTGCATTGCGGCGTAAAACGGTATAATAACGTTGAGCAGTGATGTTTTTGTCGGAAATTATTTCCGTTTTTTTTCTGTTATTGTGCCGATAACTGCAATAACTGTGCATATTAATCGCCCGACACCTCAGTGAGTTCGGAAACGAGCGCGAAAGAGGCGAAAACCGAAGACGGTTTTTGAAACTGCGTCGGCGCATGCAGGTGGAACAGCAACTCGACGCTTACGTGGATTGGATTTGCGCCGCAGGTAACGCTCACCTTGTCACTTTATGTTACTTAGAGCTTTTTTCAGTTAGCTATGCCAGTTTAAAAAACCCTTTATGTGACTATACGCAGCAACACTTTTCGGGTGTCGTTGCGGCCACGCGACTTAAACCTGCGATCAAAAGTTCACATGCAGCCCTGGTCTGCCGTTTAATGGCCTCTACCCTCGTAATCCATGTAGGCCTAATGGATTACGAGGGTATAGACCTCATTCACCGAACCCGATGGGATGGAAGGCTGAGTTGGCCTGGTTGGTTCACCCACAGCGGACACTTTACCAACGAAGTGGTTATATGTCAACCATAGAAGATACGGGAAAGTCCGCCAGCCAAAGACCGACGTCCAAACCACTGAGCCACGTCGGATTACACACGATAATTCGGCGTTATGGTGCAAACTTGTCCGTCAACTTGTGCTGCGTTGATGACCACGTTGGTTTTCACAGAAGCCCGTCGGTATCTCGTAATTTTGAAAACACGCGGTGTCGAAAACCAGAACCGACTATCGTCGTCGTCGTTTTTCGTTCCCGTCGCAAACTTTCCGGCGCCGAATCGCCGAAAACAAACATGGCTGACTAGCAGGCCCGCATTCACAAATATGGCGGCCGTGTTCGGAAAACTTTGTGGGCCAAACCCACCGGATCAATATGAAAGGGCAAATGACCGCGTTCTGCTCATTTTGTAAACTATAACTTAGACCTCATAAAATTTTTGGCACACACGTGTGAGGCTCCTGAAGTGTATGGCCTCTGTTCGGCCGAACATGTTCGAACATTCCTTAACCCGGCCCTGCTGACCAGTTGTTGACTGTAACTGTTTCGCCGTAACATGATTATATCCGTTAGTGTAAACGAAAGTAGAAAATGAATAAATAAATAAATAAATAAAGTCAACAATAAGGCGATATAAGTGCGCGAACAAAACAAGGGCGCCAAAATGCAATTGAAAATAAAAAGCTAAAAACAGTCTAAAGAGCCTGAGCAAAAAGAACTGTTTTGAGATGGCGTGTGAAAGTTTCAACGAAATGAACTCGACGAATTGGTGACGGCAGATTGTTCCAAGCGCGCGGAGCAGCCACAGCGAACGAGCGGTCACCGAGTAATGACGTGGCGCTGCGACAGAGCTAGACGTGGCGGATCTGAGGCCTGCTCTGGCGGTCACTGCGGCAGAGGGCGTGATGAGGTCGGCCAGATAACGTGGTGCTTCGCCGTGCAGGCAACGGTGAACACTGAACAGTCATGCACCTGCAGCTTGTACTCAATACGCTGCTTGACCGGAAGCCAATGATGATCGCGAAGCAAACGGGTAACGTGGTCCCACCGGGACGCGCCGGCGACCAGACGAACGGCCGTGTTGAGAACGGATTGCAAACGCTGAATGTCGCAGTTGGGGAGACCAGTGAATACGACGTTACAGTAGTCGAGTCGGGGTTGGGGTGAAAATCAACGAAACATGTTACATTATAAGACTTGATTTTTGAGCTTGACCCCCTGTTGAAAAATGGTTTCCCCGCTCCTACATAGTGGCCTGTTAATTAGTTGATAGTTTTGTTGCAATTGTTGTTTTCCGATGTCATTTTGCGTGTTTTGCATGTCTTTTCATGCCTTACCTTCATGTCCTGATTTTGTGTTCTTTTCTTTTCATTAATGTTCTATATCGACTTCGTCGCCTCGTGAGAAAACATTCACTGTTGTCATTTCAGAAGAGCTGGTACTGTCGGAAGAGAAAACAACAGACGAGACAAAGGCCAGAATATTCGAAGGTGAACTGTGCAATGTATTTAAACCATTAGTGCGCGGTACACTATAGAATGATGTATTTCACAAATCGTTTTGAATTCCAGTTTTTTTTTGCAGATGCGATATACCGTACGGCAAAGTAACGGCAACGTTTATTAATAAGTTTTGAGCATGTTACGCCAATTTTGAATTCAACTGTCTGGCTATATTTTTTAAAAATTGTATTGCATGTTCTCTGTGTTTTTCTGTCTACATCCCGTACATATTTTTACTATTTTTACTATTTTAATTCTGACAATTTTTTAAATTTTGCTGTGGTTGTATTGTGCACGTTGTCTGCAGCACTTTTAGGTGAAATAAACTTTTACATATATTAAATTGTCTGCACAACGATATGAAACTCAAGCAAAACAGTTTCAAAACAGTTTTGAAAGAGTTTTTAGCTGTTCTGTTCAGTTTTCATTTCGCTGTGCTGACAACACGTATAACAGATGTGAGTGTAGGTGTAGACGAATGCAGAAGAGAGATATAGGAGAGAAAGAGGCGGGGAGAGTTGCAAACATTATACTACAGTAACTTTTGTGCAAACTTTTTAAACCTGTTAAACACGCCGTAACTAATTACATCGGGTGATATTCATGTGTATCACTGCATGATAAAAATTAGGCTAGAAGCGGAATGTGTCGCCCATAAATCAACGAAAACCTCCAGGAACGGACAGACAGGACGCACCACTACCTCGCTATACGAACACAAATTGTAGCTAAATCTACAAGGTGTTTCAGAAAAAACGCAAAAATAGCCGTAGGTGAGGCGTTCAGTATTGAGGTGTGCTTACGTCAATATGTAAATGTGTTAACCCAGTTAACATACATGGGGCAGGTTGCGTGAGCGTCACTTAAATCTAATTGACACAGGGTGAATGGCTAACGAAGCTAATGTTTATGTAACAAATGCAAAAGGCAAAGGCGTATAACACTTTTATAGCGCCACAGGTCGCATACCGCAGCTGCAGCGGAGCTGTTGATGTCACAGACAGAGCGGGCGTACAGTCTATAGGCCGTATGATAAACCTTCGCCCACAGACTGATCTACGGCCAACCAGCCCTGATCTGCCGTTTAATGGTCTCCGCCCAGTAATCAATGTAATTACATGGATTATTATTCATTTGCCGACCAAATAATACCACAGTACTTCGTGAAATGAGAAAAAAACGACGACTTAACCACCAGTCCTTTCGTACAACGCTTTCGAAATGACGTTTAAGAATATGTAATGCGTGACGCGAAATGATCTCAAGTGTCAGTTAAATTTAGGCCTAGAGTGACGTTCGTGCAACCGGCCGTCAGAAAATTGGAGAATTGACGGCAAGTCTGGTTTGATTGCGCCGACAGCGAGACAAAAACGAGAAATACTGAATAAGAAGAAAAGTGCCACGGACTGTGTCCGCGTGGAGGAAGCCACCATTTGCGGTGAGTCACTACCGGGTGGCTCAAAAAATTGCACAATTTTTGTACGCCTTATAACTTCTTCAGATATTCACCACTTTTAAAGCTTTTTTACCGCCAGAATCAGGAAAAATTTGTAATAATACTGTCACTACAGATCCCACATCACCTCAAGTGTGTCGGTACACTACCTTGTGAAATCTCAGTGTCTTAAAGCAACAAAAGAAGACAAGACTTCTGTAACAACACATTTTGAGATATTAACAATAGGATACAACATGTTTATTGTCTCAGTTATTGTCTAAAATAACTGTCACATTGTGTAGTTTTACATCAAACGTTTAATGTGTCCGCCTTGTTGCTGAACGACGCGCTCTTAAACTGTGTTGTTACAGAAGTCGTCTTGTTTTCAACTTTTGCTTTAAAAACACTGACATTTCACAAGATAGTGTAGTGACACACTTGAGGTTCGTTGGAATCTTTAGTGGTAGTTCTATTAAAAATTTTCACCTGAGCCTGACAGTGAAAAAAGTTTCAAATCGGTCAATTTTTACGAGGTTAAGGCGTATAGAAATTGTGCCATTTTTGAGCCACCCTGTTACTGATGTATCCTATGTTTAACATCGGTCGATGTACTACTGACAAAAAAACTGGAAGCTACGTTCGTCTTCCGATGAAGTCTAATGTATGAAATTGTCGGTCACAGTTGTTGCGCAAACTTAATTCGTCGACTGAGCTGTACAGGGTGACGCAGAAATTATCCCAGCGCACAAGTCGCGTTACCTGCGTGGCGTATGAATTTTTATTTTTATTTTATGTGTCGAACATTTTCAACAAATTCAGCGTAAAATATGCTTTTCTTCGCGGATGATCGCAAGACGTGAGCAGGCGAAGTTTTAAATTTTATTTGCTACATATAAAGTCCAAATCTGGTGCAAAATATTCTTTTTCTATGGGGTGTTAGGGTGTTTCTTTGCGCCAGCCTGTATAATGCATAGAAGTGATGGATGCCACATTTTTTCATTGCACAACTTAATTGTGTCGGCTATATTTTTATGAGCAACTGCTTTTGACACTTGCTAATAAACGATTATATTATTATTGTTGTTGTTGAATTTTTTTGCGGCCAGCCGACGTAACGCCATCGATTACAGCAGGAAAAAGATGCGCCACGTTACGTCAACTATGGCGAAGCCAGAGAGTCGCTAGGTAACGAACTCCATATCTTTGATACGCGCGCCAGTACACGTATTACTTTAAGTTGTTAAATAATTTATATACATAAATTTTCCTCTGCGTTGTAATTTGCAGCAAAACTGATGGGTAAGTGAGTAAGTTAATAGTAGATTCATATAGCGCATCATCGTAATATCTCTAATGCGCTCGATACGCTGTGCCAACTAGAATGTCTTCAACTGACGCCCGAAACTGTTGCATTCAAAGTCCGGATCACGCAAAAGATCTTTCGAAGAATTCAGACCGACGGGCCTGTGACGCTAAAAGCACGCCATCCCGCACTGTGCCTCAAGAAACTTCACACTTTCTATATTTTGAATAACTCGGTGAACACTGAATTTATTTCAATGATTTTTCGTGGTCAATATCCTGACGAAATTTCTCATAAGAAAATTCGACAGTGTACAAAGACCTTCGTATGAAATAGTAGTATTCATCTTATCATCCAAACAACACATAAGCATCGTGATCGTAATTTTGCCGATTATGTTATACGGACGATGCAAATTACAATCGCGACTAGTACAGCCTACTTGTTGAGTATTAAATATTCTATGTGAGACCTAATTTCCGACGTCATCATTTGGTATGTATAAAGCTGCGATACGGGTAAAATCAATGGATCTGATAAAATCCTGCATGAAAACCAGAAAAAAGAGAAAACATGGAAATAAATGATATTTGTACATAAATTCTCCATCTCAAAGATCGTTTCGGTTCTCAAATATCGTTGTCTTTTGTCGAAACATAAAGGTACGTGGTCCGTCGGGTCGTGAAGGGCGCGTTTTTCTACTGGCTGATGATCATCATTGTGTTTCTCAACACGGTTTTTATTGCTTCCGAACACCATGGACAACCGCAGTGGCTCGAAGATTTCCTCAGTAAGACACACTCAAACCGCTGCCTACCTATGGTGCTATTTCTCCGTCGTTTTATTGTAATAATAATTTACGATGATTAAGATTATGATTATACTTGATGAGTGACAATGATGACGACAGTTAATGTTTTTATTATTTTTAATCGCCCTCGGTAGTACAGATTCCGAAGACTAAAACAATAAGCTACTCTCAAAAGTTGGAATGGCTAGAGGTCCGGTTCTTCGGCAACAGTAACGAAAGTCTCGTATATCAGTACCGAACTGAAACGTTGTACGGTGAGCCACTGAAAGAGGTACGACGTCTCACGCAAGTCGCCGGCAGTCGCAGTCTGGCGTTTGCCCAAAGTTCCAAAAACGAGAGAGCACTTAAACTGAATGTCCCGAGGGTTTCAACTGCGATATAGGCTGGAAAATGTACGAGTCAGTCAGGCCCGTATATTTCGCCTCTTTATTTAGAAGCAGCAGTAGTAGTATTATTATGTAGCTTATAAGTGGGAAAGTTAATGCTTTTTTATCGTCGTGGTGCCTTTTTACGTGAGCTTGCCGTTATAAAAGCATTATTTTCAAATTGGCAGATATCAAAGTATCATGTTTACAGATTACGCGGAGTACGTGTTCAACTGCCTGTTCACGTTGGAGATGCTGCTGAAGATGTATGGACTTGGGATTCGCAGCTATTTCCGTTCATCTTTTAACAAATTTGACTTCATCGTAAGTTATTAATAATAGGGACCAACACACTGTTGTCTTAAGGTTTCCCTCGGTATCAGGACTACAGATTTTCTAAAAAAAATAGAACTATACATGTATAGTGAGAATAATGCTGAAACGGCTATACCTTGACGGCAGGGTTGTATCGTGTTGTGTATTTACTTTATGGCGCATCGCAAAACAAACGCATAATAAGAAACGCGGTTAAACACGAAGGCAGCATACCAAAGTGGACACGAAGGGCCAAGAGGATCTTTTACGCGTGCCGAACAACCAAAATAAAAACGAAGAAAATAGACAATTTAGAAACGGTAATAAATTCAGAGAGGTTAGAAGCAGATAGGCGTCTTTTAAGACAGATTACAAAAGGTGCAGTGACAATAATTGTTAGGTATAAGGAATTACATGCATTATTATTGACACGATGTCGAAAATTTCCAGCTGTGAAAGCAGAATTATGGGCAGGTTCGTGTAGTTTGGCTGAATGACAACAGTATGGGGTTCGTGGGGGATATTTCTGAAACTACTGTTGCTGATATTCGTGTTGGTAAACTTATCTTCAGCTTGCCCAAATCCTCAAATCAAGCTTGAGTGGCTACCGTCGTACCCACTAGCGAAACGACAGGAAAAAACGGCGAAAAGATAGACATGACGGGAGAATGAAATAAAATAATATTGAAGCAAAAATAACTGGGTTTTTTAAAACAATTTTTGCGTCGAATATGCCGCAAAAATAGGCGACTCACTTCGTTTTACTGTGTGGAGATCTTAACTGAAATGGAAAACGGAAATTCTATTGTTGGTGTCTTGATATCACTGCTATCGTATATCTCCGTCACGTAGCCGTGAAATGTCTATGTTTTGCAGGTTTTGTGTCTCGGCTATTTCGAAGTGGTCTGGCACGTGTTCTTTCACACAACTTCCTTCGGATTCACCGTTCTCAGATCGCTGAAACTTCTGCGCATCTTCAAGACGACCAGGTTCGCGCGCCACGTTCTGATTCCTAGCAGATACAGGTGCGCACTGGAAATTTCAGTTGGAAAAGTTTCACGCGTTTCGAGAAATTTTTTTATATACATATTTCAAGACGGGGCCATTGAAAGAATATAAAACACAGCGATTACTTTTTTACTTCATACGAATTTGCGCCTCCCGATTGACAAAAGTTTGTGTGTGTAAAAAATTATGTTACCCAAGGTCTTAGAGGGTGGCCCAAAAAGTAATTAAGCTACTGCCGAATTATCATTGTAGTATATATAAGTCGTATTTAAAACACGCCATACTTTGTTAAGGCGAACTGATACAAGAGCAAGCGCTGACATCATTTACCTTATTTGACGCATATCGCGGCCTCGCTTCTCACGTATATGCACGGTAATTGACGTCACGCATAGAATATCTAACACCAGCCGATAATATTATCGGCGGTGGTGGCACAACGGTGATCAGGTTGACTTGTACGGTCGGTTCCACCGGAACTTGTTTGCGCAAGTTCAAGTATCGATGGAGAGCGGCCACGTATTCTCTGACTTTTTGATCGTCTGCAAGGGTGCTATCGCGAAGAGTGTTCG
>Ga0056115_1001185_pt1 | contig 12106 bp, 6 predicted proteins | sample WorMetOlspDAHAB1_FD_77007 | JGI IMG/M metagenome (GOLD analysis project Ga0056115, IMG submission 77007) | Marine gutless worms symbiont microbial communities from Max Planck institute for Marine Microbiology, Germany - Olavius sp. DAHAB.1 ... | reverse complement strand
ATGCCGTAATCTGCATTCCCATGCCGTAATTTGCATTCCCATGTTGTAATCTGCATTCCCATGTTGTAATCTGCATTCCCATGCCGTAATTTTGCATTCCCATGCCGTAATTTTGCATTCCAATGTCGTAATTTGCATTCCCATGTTGTAATCTGCATTCCAATGCCGTAATTTTGCATTCCCATGCCGTAATTTTGCATTCCAATGTCGTAATTTGCATTCCAATGCCGTAATTTGCATTCCAATGTCGTAATCTGCATTCCAATGTCGTAATTTGCATTCCCATGCCGTAATTTGCATTCCCATGCCGTAATTTGCATTCCCATGCCGTAATTTGCATTCCAATGTCGTAATCTGCATTCCAATGTCGTAATCTGCATTCCCATGTTGTAATCTGCATTCCAATGTCGTAATTTGCATTCCCATGCCGCAATTTGCATTCCCATGCCGTAATTTTGCATTCCCATGCCGTAATTTGCATTCCCATGTCGTAATATGCATTCCAATGTCGTAATTTGCATTCCAATGCTGTAATTTGCATCCCATGCTGTAATTTGCATTCTAATGCCGTAATATTCTTTTAACATACTCATTAACATCATCTAAACTGTAATTGTTGTCGTGGCAGAAGGTATAATAGTTGTGCGGAAAATGCCATTATATCTCCACCAAACAACCAACCAATCGTCTGTTTTTGCTGTTTTTGTTTATGCTGGCTGAAATGGATCTTTGGGAGCTTATACCTCTGCCCTCTCCTTCCCCTCTACCTCCCAGTTTGACTCTAACCCACCTGGGACAGTTCCATTGAGACAAATACTGGGTCTTAATCAAATGTGGCAAAAAATCCTCCCTCAATTTCTGCCCATACCCAAAAATGCATAACCATGCACGCCAAATCTATTACTTATAGCTCTCTTTTGTCTATAAACGTTTGGTTAATAAAAACGTGGTGAAACCATAGAGAAACCAGTCATTTGTTGTTGGTGACCATAGAGTACGTTGGAGTTCAGTTTACGACAGCAGGAGTTCATTGAGTTGATACGTGCCGACCGACGACTTGACGCTGTTAAGTAAGTAACAATTTTTGTTGCTACGCTCCATGTGCTTTGTAGCTCTTCCTCTTCTCCTCCGCTGCCTTCCCTATGCTGTCTGCTGTTATATCTCTGGTATGAACTGTTTTTTTGATTTTATGTCATGAATTTCCTCGTCTGTTACGGCTGGGAGTGTGCTGGAACACTTATTGTGTACCACATTAATAGATTGTTACAGAAATTCACTCCAGTAATACAGCACACATTTTATCAGCTTGACAACTAGAAACTAAAATCCAATGATTTGGAAGTTCGGAATCTTGGTCGACTGTTTCTTCCTGAGGCCAGTACGGTGCAGTGCTATAAGCACTGCTGACTGCTGATGTCATTTATGCTATTTTAATACAAGTTGTTAAAAATAATTTTTAAATATTGCTTTTATTCTTGGCTGTAATTGATATTAATAGACTTAAGAGTAGTAGTGTTAAACTGAGCAGAAAGACCGACATCCTAACCACAGCCATGCCGCCAATGTAGGCTGAGGTGGCAAATGTAAATTTTCAACGGAGCGGCAATGGATGATATTTTCGTAGGTACGCTCGGAAGCATTTCGTCGGCTTGGAAGAGAGTCAGTACATTGACGTGCAGCATTGCATGGGTTTGTTGGCGTTTCCGACTGACTGTACTATCTCTCCATACAAGGTGCGGATCTCATTTCACATTGCTTCATGTGTTTACATTTTGTACCCAATGTTTATGCATTTTCCCGTGGAGTCATATGGTTGTTTTTTACGTTCCTCCGTTTCATTTATTTTGATGTATAAGTGTTTTGTGTTACACTGCTGTTTACTGATTTTCAGTGTCAAAAATCCAATTTCCAGTATTTTATGTCACCACGTCGCAAACATGTAGGCCTACACTTCTCTGTGTCAATAGAGCGCAAACTGTATTGGTTCTACAATCAGTCACAGTGTGACTGATTGTAGAACCAATACAGTTTGTTTTGTTGTGTTTTTTGTCGTTTGGTCACCATTAAAACGTCAGACAATGGCTACTTGTGGCTGTGCGGTTTCAGGTCAAAGTCCGTGACCACGGGCTTGGGCTGTGTCCTAGGCTGTACTCCAGCTCTGTCTGTGACGACAGCACAGCTGAGGTGGCAGTTGTGACAGTTACTGTATAAATGAGCCTTACCTATTTTCTTATGCTATAATAAATTGTTATTATATTGTAATGTTTATTTCATCAGCGTCATGCACGTGATTAGCTGTTAAGACCAGTCAAACTACAAAACTTTGTGATGGGGTGGGCATAGTTAAACTCTTGTGATTCGCCCACTTGCTGTCTGTGGGCATAGGAGCTGATGGACCCTGGCCGGTGGCAGCAGCTGGTACTCCAGTTTAGACAAGACAATTTCAAGCTTCATCAGTTGAGTACCAACTCCGTATTCTACGTCGTTTTGCAGGCTGGACTTTCCGCTCTCAAAACACCGTATCCTATCAGCATGTGTGCATGTGCAATGAAGTTTGAGCACCAAGCTCAACCAAGCACTGTTGGGCATCTGTTCAAAAGCATGCTTTGTATGTTGACACCAAGCAGTGTAGCCTTTTGTGTTTTAAATGTTCAAGTGATTATTCATTTTTTTCTTGTACCAAATTGTACCAGAGGGCCTAGTTATAGTATCATTACTTACATACACTGTCAGGAGTGCCAGAACATTTCAGCAAGTGGAACGACTCAAGATTGGCATTGCTGTATGCATCAACAGATGGAGAGGGAGACGCAGACACTCAGACCCCGCTGGCATGACTGCATTTTCAGTGTCAAGTCCGGCTCTAGAAACTTTCTCAGTAAACACCTGTTCAAAGACATGTATTAGGCTTAAATTGCATTCTATGCTGTCAGCTGTAGGCTTAATAGTAAAATTTATGAAAATAATAATAATAATCACAATAACTGTCACACTATACAGCTACAGGCAACAGCATTTAAAGTAATTTATTCGTTTAACTAGGCAGTTTTTATGTACCGTATTGGAAATTTGTCGACCATGGTGCATAGTGACTGTTTGCTACTTTTTTATTATGTGTTGTATTACCTCTACACAGTTGCGTTCCGTGAGCTGTATTAATGAATATGATTCATGAATAAATGTTGTATATGTATCTGCATTAGGTTGTGAATTAACTTCACAGTATAAACAGAGGAAAGTATTGAAATAGAAATAAAGCACGTTGCTGTCCTTGATGAGTGTCATGGTGCAGCTACTGTTACCAGGATTGTGACGGCCGCAAGAGCAATTTGTGTCCGGTATGTGCAAGTCCGTTGAACGACCTGGCGCGACGTCTGCCGTTCTCACACTGCGCCCAGTCGAGACTCATCTGCTCCGTGTCTGGCCTGCCTCTTAACGAACACAATCCACCATTGATGTTACCCAACGGACGCGTCTACGGACTCACGGTCACTTTTCGCACGTCGTCGTCGTTATTCATTGTAATAATAGTAGTGATGGCGAAGAGCAGTACTAATAATACATTTGTAGCAAACCACTTTCACTGAATGAAAATTAATTTCATTTAGATAACAGTTTGTCTCAAAATTGACAATTTGGCGTCGAGCATTTAAATAGCCAAAACTTTGTGGAGAAAACCAAAATAATGTGTTTGAAAACTGTCAGAATTGCCTTTTTGTACTGATAATTTGTCATACGGATAGATAATGCTCGTCTTTCACTGGCAGCCCACCCACGTTGTCGACCCACGTTGTTGTGCAGAAATTGTTGCATCAAACTGTTTTCTGTGTCTGTAGGCACTGTCTGCAATGTCGGACGCCAACGAGGGTAAAGTGATATGTCCACGAACGAAAGACGTCTTTGACTTTTCCGAAGCCGAGAAAGTCTTCGTCATGTAGTTGATGGCGACGTTCTCCTGTGATTGAAGCAACAGACTTGTCTGACGACTGAAGCATTTTGTCGGTCTATGTTCTGCTTCATATGTGAACTAATGCTTGACGATAGTCATACCCTGCAAGTCAACCGATTCAGAGTGTAAAAATATTGTATTGTATTCGCATCAAAATGCGGCAGCGATGAAAACGTACGCGATTCAGGAAATAAATGTAATCAGACAAACCAATAGAGGACCGAAAAATAGACAAACCAATAGAGGACCGAAAAATGAGTCAGAAATAAAACAAATTTAATACAGAGTTCTTTGCTAAAATAGAAGTTTTTGTGTGTGTGCATGTTCTTAATTCAGTTGATATCTCATCATCTGTTTGTTTTTATGTTTAATTTTGTGACTTCTATGTTTCCAGCATTGAGTATGGGGTCAAAATCACTCATTAAATGACGCATTATTTAAGTGCAGTTTGGTTTAAAAAAACATAGTAAAAATACTGCAGAGCAACGTTGTGTATTTCTGTGATACACAGCTATAACATTTCGTTAGATTCCATTTTGGAACTGAACTATTAGAATATTACTGGCTAATGCTGTTTATCACTCTGATGGATTATTATGAATTTCAATTTTTAATTCTGTTTGGATTTCTGGCGTTTTTTTGCAATTATGTAGTGATGGACGATTCTAGTATTCGAAATCGAAAATCTAGTTTTTTCCCAGAATCGAAAAAAATCGAAATATAGATTTTATAACAAGCTTGTGCGTCGATTTTTTTTGCTTACGGCGGACAACAACAATAGTGTTACTTACTTACTTCTGTTAATTTTGGCTAGGCGGCCATATTGGATTGTAGACTCAAACGCGTATGAATCACTGAAATACTGAAATAGCAGGTCACGCAAGCCGTACTAACCATTGCGCGCATGCTTCACTTAAGTCCTTTATAGGCGGAAAAAATCGCTCGTAATTCGAAATCGAGATTTTTTTTTCAAAAAATCGAATCGAGTATATAAATTTCAGAATCGTCCATCACTACAATTATGTATATGTTTCTATATTTGTATAGCAATGTAGCAATGGTAGTGTGTAAATCTATCCCAATACTGCAGTAATTTTTGTTTTCATCTTTTTGCACTAAAACCCACATAAACTGTTGAAATTTTGAAAGCAGTCCGAGACCTTTTCCTGAAACTTACGACCAACAATTTTCCGTACATCACTTTGTGATAGCACTTAGCCTGCAGATAAATTACCATGCTTCGTAAGCATTACATGCTTATAATTATTTCTGCCTTAGGCTGAGAGTCCATTAATATTCATATATGCACCAGTCCACCAGGTATATATACACAACGCACGGGCAATGTGACGCCACACCTCTGGTTACCTTCTCAGCTGCAGAGCATCACTGTTGTTTGACCGATACACAGTTATATGGTTTGATGACACGAGACGCGAGCTGTTATGTAGTTACATTGTCGGTGGCATGCAAAACCCCCACGTTGTCACTTGCGAGCACAATGTCTATGAAGCCTGCATCAGCCATGAACCTACCTTGCTAGGCACTGTTACACGTTTGCCGTCTGCAGTTGCAAATACGTCAAAGTGGCCACGGAATTTCTCTTTCTCGTGTGATAATTCACAGACCAGTTTTGGGGGCATTTGTTTATTTCTGAGTAGTGATTGGTCAGTAATGTATCAGACTGGCTTTCTGTGTCACAAAATGTGGATAATGAAATTCCAAGTCTCTATTGTTCTAAGTGTATTACTACTTACTACTGCTTCATCAGACTAAATGTCCAGTTTGTGTTCCGTTTAAATGACCGTTTGTGTGTTATTTTCTCTGTAAAGTAACACAGCAATACATTTTCACTTGTGTATTAAAAGTGTGTATATATCAGCACAATACACTGTTGTCAACTCCACATGCAAAAACGTAGCAGCTTGCGTGGAAAGTCGACGATGTTCCAGTTGTAAACAGTGGCTAACAAACCCACGTATGTAAATTGCAAAAAAACACTGGAAAGTGATGATAATATACAATTGTCATTTACAAAGTAATATTTTAACCAAAACACTTGGAATTTCACTGACACCAGTGAAAAATAATTAACCAAAAAATAACATTATCTGAACAAAGGCTCTACGGACAGCATACTAATATCGGCAAACGGACGGAATTCGTGTTTTTTTATAAGCCAGTACGGGGACCGTCCTAATTGCTTTTAAGAACAATACAGCAATTATGTCTACAGTAACTTTAATGATATGTGACCATGGCAACAATATCCATTGATTGCTGGACACGTGTGTCAATAGTCGGGCAGAGGTGTGAGTAGCACTTTAATGATATCGTCATAACGGACTTGTCCGCCCGCCTGCACTCCAGCGTCGCGGAATAACTTGTCCACTGACAACACAACAAACACCACTACTATTGTACGTACTGTATCAATCCTCCATATAGTGTTATAAACAGTTCTAAAAACAGGTTTGTATAGCAAAGAAAAAATAGTAAAAATCTGGGAGAATCATCAAAATCCAAGCATTTGCAGGGAGGACAACTAACCAGAAACCACTGGTTATTACCTATACTAATGTAATCAGCATCAATATAAGCATATTATTTACATATGTTTGAACAATTTTGAAAATATCGAAACATCACCAGCAGCATATCCAGACTGATCAACATAAAATGTAATCACATTACAAATTCTGTTACTTACTTGCCGCTGTTGCAAACCTTAAATATGCATATAAGAAAGTAATGAGGCAAATAGTTGTTTCTTGTTTGCAAAAAAAACAGTTTATTATGCTTCGCACATAATGTAACTCTATGAAGTAACAGATTATGACAGACAATACTGATGAAAAAGAACCTACTTTTTACCACAGAAAAATCCGATAACATCACACTGTGATATAGTTACCTTCAGCGGAAGACATTTTGTCTCCGAACTGAGTGAGAATTTGTCGCAGTTCAGCGGCTGGTACGACTCCGTTGCCAGATCGATCGTGAGCCTTGAACGCGTCCACAATGTCCTGCTGACACTTCTCGTGTCGAGAATGTTTGTCCAGGATGCTCACAAACGTCGCAAAGTCTATCCGCCCCTCTGTACAAACATCAGCACCATCTCTGTAGACACTTATAGGCCAAATCCGTTCTTGTTTATCCACAGCTTCCCATCCTGTGTTTTTTAGGTTTACGGCTTAGTTACATTCCGGCTTAATGCCTCTTTCATCGACTAACTAACTAAGAAACATCTTGCTGTTTGCCTTTGTGAAACATTATAAACAAAGCAAGTGAACACAAACACAGACGAATACTGAGTAGTAGAAGTGCATAAATCTGTCAATTTTTCCTATTTCGTCTCTGCCATCTTCAGGCTGTTACTTTCTAATAACTTATAGTACTGTCAGCGGGCAATGACATTCCTAATATATATTAAACTTTATTCGCACTGTAGTGCAGCAAACAACAGACATACAAAAAAGCACAGAGAAAAAAAATATGACTGTAACGATATGACGATATGACGACATGGGAAATATGGGAAATATGAAACGATCGGTATATCAAGGCAGATCAAGACGACACAGAAGAATTGACTCGCTTCAAATATATTCAGCTGAAAGAAATGTCAAGAATGCTGGAGAAAGAATATAATGGACTAGAGACGAACCTTTGTGGTTTTCAATGAAGTACTTCTGTGCCTCAGTGATTGTTGGACTAAACGCCAGCGACCGCATGATTGTGAGTAGCTGCTCGACACTAGAGATGTGCTTGTCTTTTGTATTTAGCGAGAAACAGTCACGAAATTCTACAAACAAACATCGCCAAGGTCTTAGTATAATATACGTTATACATGAAACAAATGACGATAACAAACAGCCACTGACAACAATACTTATTTTGTCTAATAAATTAAAACTTGTCTTCAAAAATGAAAACTAACTGACAGTAATCTACACAGCCATTTTAGACAGTTGCTGAAGACATTTTTAGTTGGTCAGTCGGACCAAAGCTTTGTGTGAATCTCCCTTTAGCTGCACCTTAGAAATCCTCTTACTTATGTAATTACTTACTTAACTTTTGAAGAGTAGTATGCAACTAAAGACAAGATAGCAAACTAGCAAACACGAGCTTTAATGTCATTTACTGAAGTATTTTTGAAGAAAAAAATATACACTTACCTTCAATATCACTCTCAGTAAAACTGATGGCCTACAACAATGAAATATGCAGTCTTGTATACAGCATGTACACGAGAAACTAATCACAGTGTTACTAAGGCTCAGCGACACAGTTTCCTATTCACATGCAATCAAAGCAAAAAACACAAAAGTGACATGTACACAGAAGATATAACTGACATGTCTCATATATTGGCTTGAAACATAACATGCCCATATAAATCTCAGGTATAGGTAAACTCATTAGCTGTACAAATACAACGGTGAGCTAACTGTTAAGTGTAGGGTTTAATTGTTAGGGACAGGGTTAGTGTTAATAATAATAATAATAATAATACGAAATTTATATAGTGCCATAATGCCGTTAGGCGGCTACAGAGGTGTTAGGTGTTTATGAATCCACATGTAATGCATAGATCTGTTGTCACTGTCATTCTTCCAAAATTTGCCAATGATGAGTTGATCGTGTGACAAGGTAAGCGTATGCCAGTGTATCTGGTCTTTATCAGTGGCTAGTAGTACCCAACATTGGACGTGGCATGTTAGTGGCATGTATCTTAGTCTGACAGAAACGTTGTTGAGGCTTCATGGAGATAAACGTTTCCAATACTCAAAGACAGAAAAAATTGCCTAAGTTTTGAGAAAGAAAGGAAAATCTGTATTCAGATGAAACGATTAAACGGACTAAGGATGGCTTTCGTGGGAATAACAAGGTAAGAGATATTTTCAGTCCATAGAGGTCTATGGACTGACAGTTGTCTCCCTGGGTTGTTTTCAGTCGGCGGCAAGCAACCAGATCATGTTATCTCAAATGCAGTGTGAGTTCATGTTGTCATCTGTAAATATATCAAGTTAGTGGTGTGTAGCTGTAATGGCTGGGGTTCAAGGTAGGGTCACGGCTAGAGATTGAAAATAACATAGGTACTCCTCATCCTGCAGACTGAAAATAAGACTGAGCTGTGCATAATGTGGTGACATAACCCTAACACTAACCCTGTCCCTTACCATCTGCGTATTACTCTTTGAGGATTGCAGATTATTAACCGTTAAATCTATTTACCGTAAAAATTCACGTACAGTAACTGATGGATTTTGCTATTATCCGTGAAGCTTCACTTTAATTGACTTCCTGCATTTAACGGAAAGCCGGTAGTTCAACACTGCCGTGAAGGTAAACGTTCTCTTGACTGTCATCACGCGAAGGAATAGGTTAGGGATAGGGCTAGGGTTAGGATTATAGTTCTAACCGTAGCGGTTTCTGACCTTAAGTGTTGGCACCGTAAAGCGAACATTTACCACCGTGAATATCCCCATATAACGACATCTATCATAGTATGACTTTTAAAAATTTTCATGGAAAACAGTGAACATCTGTCATTATTTTCCGTGAATATTCACAGAAAATAGCACCTTGCATTATTAACTAGAACTAGAAGGACACCCACCATCATACACGATTTCGGCCAGTGTTATTATCCGTCCATGAGGACAGAAAATAAGAGCTTACTGGCGCTATTTTCCGTCCGCCGGGAGAGGATTGATTATAACATTAAATGAGCAATAAAGGGAACCGAAAGCCTATAAGCGCAATTAGTATAAAAATAAAACATTTTTATTCAACGTGTAGTTGCATGTGACTACAGCGCATTTGCGGCATTTAGCGATCTTGCACTATATAAATATCTTTAATAATAATAATAATAATAGTATAGTATAATTTCTAACATGAAGTGTTAATAATGTCAGTTTTGCCACACAGTCATATAGGCATTGTGCCTGCGACTTTGTCTCCGTTAATATATCTACTGCAATCTGTAGCCTTTTTCATGAATTCCTGTCAATAGTTCGAGGGTTACCGTGCAGAGTACACTGGGCAGGTGACGCTAAACCCCAGTCGATCAAGTGAGTGAGTGAATAAGTAGAGTTTAACGCCCCACCCGACTCAATAATAGGCCATTTCGGAGAAGAAATAAACCCATCTCCCCTGACGGACGGAAAATAGCGCTAGTAAGCCCTTATTTTCCGTCCTCATGGACGGATAATAACATTCACGAACGATTTCGGTGACTCATACAACCACAGATTTCACGACAATTTTCAAACAAACTGTGCGTCACACATATATATGCTTATTTTCAGCAGAAAAAGTATGACGAAACGTACCATAGCTAAAGAATTTCGTCGCAAGAATATAACACCAGCTAAGTTCTATTGTTTACAGTGCCACGCCCTCAACACCATAGATAAAAGCGTGCACCCAAGAGAAAATAACGTAAATTAAATCTTGCATCTGCGATTCTGCGCATGACCTACAGGATGGCTCAGAAAAATGGTAAACTGCTAACGATCTAATGATCAGCAAATCGTATTAAAGCATGTACTGAAATTAGATTTTGTCTTAAAATTAAGGTGTCCCACAAGCATAACTATTCTAGCATTTAACGTTTTTTTATTTCGTTATTCCTTTGTGCATTCAGTGTTGCGCACAGTGCACGTACGAGTACGACGATGACTGGTGATAATATTGAGTGATGACTGCAGCCTACGCGGACCATGAAGGCCTATAACAATCCTATTAACACAGTGCATATAAGAAGGGTACTCAGGGCCGCAGAGTGACATATATGATAGGGAGGTACGTTGTGTAGGGTACGTTATTCGGTGGAGCATAGCCAGCGTGTCGCAATGTCCCCCGTGTTTCTTCGCGATAAATGTAGAAGAACTGTTAACGGCTGTGTGTGTATTTAAGTGGTAAAGGAAAAGTCGTAAATTCAATCAAGCGATCATGGTTGGTGCCCCCTGGCGAGTAATGTGCGCATCAGATGAGCAGGTGCGCTGACGTAGCCTAATGGCCGCTGATTACAATGTATAGACGCAACTTGCGCTGAATAGTTTCCTTCTGCCCACACAGATCTACGTCCGATGTCAATAATTCGTTGTAAAGGTAGACGCTTTGATGCTGTTGCATGCTACAAATGAAGACACATTATCATCTCTGTTCTCTGCTAGGCCTATGACTATTGTGTCTTAAGCGGCAATTCAGTGTGCGATATGCGAACGTTGATACAGCGAACAGACGGTTGAGTATAGGCCTATCCTATGACAATGATGACGCTGCCAAGAGTCATTGTATTTCCATTTTTTTAATGAAAGTAAATACGATGGTTGTTCGAAACTGTGTCACGAGATGATTTTAACTTGGTGCATGTCCGATAATTTCTACAGGTCTAAATAGAAAGCGGATCGGTTTCTGCAGTAACATTAAGTAAAATTACGCAAATCGAGATGATAGGCCTATTAAATACGCAAGTAGTTTGGGAGGATTATGTAGTAATTGCGCGGAACGAGCAACTTCGATATCAGACGAGGCAAAAATGAGGTTAAATAGTGATGCACGGTGTGTAAATTTCACAAAATAGGAAACGGTATTTAACGTCAAAAATGCGTATGACAACACTGAATGACTTCACACAACAGTTACAGAACTGCATTGTGTATAAGTGATCGTTGTTGCTAATGTGGCAGACCTATACTGCAAGTGAGTACATCACAATATGTATAGAAAACTTTGAACATAAAATGATAAAGACCGCGGTGTTACACTGGACATCGGTATAATTAGCCAGCTCATGTGGTATATGGCTTCTGCTATGGCCGGCGCAATACCGCACGGACATATTCCGCATTCGGTAGTCGTCGCTAGTGCAATGAAGTCAGTAATAATCTACTGCATGATGACTTGCACAGATCTGCATGTCAACTTTCATTTGCACGCGTTCATGACGTGTGACAGCATCAGCACCACCTACCGACTGCAATGCGAATACAAAAATCTCCGACAAAAGCTGGAAAAAACTGTCAGAAAAACACGCTGCAAAGGCATATCGTCGCTAGAGATGCACGATAAAACAAATTCACAGTGAAGCATTTAAAAACGTGGCGAATTTTTAAATTTTCATAAAAATATTTCATGAAATAT